>Ga0233441_1000072_pt1 | contig 139427 bp, 132 predicted proteins | sample SI_123_September_4_FD_182781 | JGI IMG/M metagenome (GOLD analysis project Ga0233441, IMG submission 182781) | Seawater microbial communities from Saanich Inlet, British Columbia, Canada - SI_123_September2016_135_MG | ecosystem: Environmental > Aquatic > Marine > Inlet | place: Canada...
CAGTTTTTGGTTTAAGTTGTATGAGGGAGTACCTTACTGTGTCATAACGACCAACACTTGCAATTAACTCTACTCTAGCTAAGCATTTAAATGCAGTTATTGCAACTTGAGATTCTTTGTCTTTTGAAGAGTCTTTATCACTAATTTTGTCTAGTTTTATACTAAGAGCATGGTCTACAATACCCTCATCTTCAATATATCCACGTCCAACTGCGATATATGTCTTTTGAATAGTATGTGAAGAAAACTGCTCGCTCATAAGTTTTGCAGTATGAGAGTCAAGTGCAAAGAGTAATACACCAGAAGTGGGTTTATCTAAACGATGAACGGGATATACCCATTTTTTTATCTGTTTACTCAGTATTTTCATTGCAAAGTATACTTCATGCTTGTCTATCATTGACTTGTGAACTAAAAGTCCACTTGGCTTATTTATAGCTACAAGATACTCATCTTGATAAAGTATTTCTATCTCATAATCTTCATAATCTTCATAATCTTTAAGCATAAGTCATTCTAGCTTAACTTTCTTACCTAAACCCAAGTAATTCTTGAGTTATGCTTCGTAGTATAGCAATTATAAGTAATGTAGGAGCCTTTTTTTTCATTGAGTTGTAAGCAAGGATTAGCAAGGTGTTTTAAGTACTCATGTTATTAATTAAGTCTAAAATTATAAGATTATATGTTATAGTTATCTTAAATTTTATTAACTTATAGCTAGTATAATAAAAAACTCATTGAGGTGAATAATGGAAAATCTAAAAGAAATTGAAAGTGTAGTTATAAGGTTTTCAGGAGACTCTGGGGACGGAATGCAACTTACAGGGACACAGTTTTCAAATACTTCAGCAATGATGGGAAATGATATAGCAACTTTCCCTGATTACCCAGCGGAGATAAGAGCACCTAAAGGAACGGTTGCAGGTGTCTCTGGGTATCAGATTCATTTTGGGTCGCAAGAGATATTTACACCTGGCGATGAAGCTGATATGCTTGTCGCTTTTAACCCCGCAGCACTTAAAGTCAATCTAAAAGAACTTAAAAAAGGAGGAACTATCCTTCTTAACTCAGATGCATTTAGTGATAGTAAAATTGCAAAAGCTGGTTATGAAAGTAATCCTCTTGAAAATGGAGATCTTGAAGGTTATCAACTTATAAAAGTACCTATTGATTCTCAAACACTTGAAGCACTAAAAGATATTGATTTAGATACAAAAAGTAAAAAACGTTGTAAGAACTTTTATGCACTTGGAATGACATACTTTTTATACCATAGAGAAATGGAGACAACATTAAAGTGGATTAATTTGAAGTTTAGTGATAATCCAGCATTACTAAAAGCTAACCTAGCAGCGATGAAGGCTGGTTCACACTTTGCTGATACTATTGAAACTGTTGTCTCTACCTATAAAGTATCTAGTGCAAAAGTTGAGCCTGGAAAATATAGACAAGTTAATGGTAACACCTCTACTGCATGGGGATTTATTAGAGCTTCACAAGCTGCTGGACTTCCATTGTTTCTTGGAAGTTATCCAATTACTCCAGCCTCAGATATTCTACATGAACTATCAAAATACAAAGAATTTGGAATTAAGACCTTTCAAGCGGAAGATGAAATTGCTGCCATCTGTACGGCGATAGGTGCGGGAGTCAGTGGTTCACTGGCTATCACCACTTCTTCTGGACCAGGAATCGCACTTAAAGGCGAGGCTATTGGTCTAGCAATAAGTTATGAAATGCCTCTGGTTATAGTTAATGTTCAGCGTGGTGGTCCTTCTACTGGACTTCCCACTAAGACAGAACAATCAGATCTTTTCCAAGCCCTCTATGGAAGAAATGGTGATTCTCCTCTCATTATAGTAGCTGCTTCGAGACCAAATGACTGTTTTCATATGGCTTATGAAGCTAGTCGTTTAGCACTTGAGCATATGACTCCAGTCATGCTCCTAAGTGATGGTTATGTAGCAAATGGGACAGAACCATGGAAAATCCCTGATGTCGATGCTCTTTACTCCACAATAAATCATAAAATGCTTGATCCAGAGCAAGTTGATAAAAATAACTGGAGTTGGATAAAGAGAGACCCACAAACACTTGTTAGAGATTGGGCTATCCCGGGTATGGCAGGTCTTGAGCACAGAGTCGGCGGACTAGAAAAAGACTTTGATACAGGTAATATATCTTATGACCCTGCCAATCATCAGAGAATGTGTACAATAAGACAAGAAAAAGTAGATAAAGTGGCTGACAACATACCTTTACAGGAAGTAGAAGGTGATGAAAGTGGTGATCTTCTTGTTATCTCATGGGGCGGTACATACGGCTCTATAGAGATGGCAGTAAGAGGACTCCAAAAAGAGGGTAAAAAAGTTTCTCTCATGCATTTACAGTATATAAATCCTATGCCAAAGAATGTCGGTAATGTCATAAAAAACTTTAAAAAGGTCATTGTTCCAGAATTAAATATGGGACAAATGGTACATGTCATTAATGCAAAATTTGGATGTAATGCTATTGCATACAATAAAGTTGAAGGCTTGCCTTTCAAAATTTCAGAGCTTAAAGAAGCTTTTATTAATGCATTAAGTGAGGCTTAAAATGACTGAAAATAATGATTTGGAATATAAGAAAAAAGACTTTTCCAGTAATCAAGAAGTAAAATGGTGCCCGGGTTGTGGAGATTATGCAATTCTTTCGGCTATGCAAGTTGCCTTGACTAAGATTGGCAGAAAAAAAGAAGATATAGTATTTATTTCAGGAATTGGTTGTTCTTCAAGATTTCCATACTACCTAGATACATATGGATACCATACAATCCACGGGAGGGCTACTGCTATTGGCTCTGGCGTTAAAACAGCAAATCCTGATTTAAGTGTGTGGGTTATCACTGGTGATGGCGATGGTTTATCTATTGGTGGTAATCATCTTATACATGCGATACGAAGAAATATTGATATGAATATCATTTTGTTTAACAACGAAATTTATGGTTTAACAAAAGGACAATACTCTCCGACAACTAAACAGGGTCATGTAACAAAATCTACACCTTACGGCTCTTTAGATAGGCCCTTTAGCCCTGCTAAACTTGCTTTTGGTGCTAGTGCGACATTTATAGCTCGTACCCTAGACACTGACTCAAAGCATATGGAACAGGTAATGCTAGAAGCTGAAAACCATAGAGGAACATCTTTTGTTGAAGTGTATCAAAACTGCCTAATATTTAATGATGGCTGTCATGCTGAGTATACCGATAAAAATAGTCGAGGAGATCATTCCGTTATACTTACTCATGGCGAGCCAATTATCTTTGGCAATGAACTTAAAAAAGGAATTATCCTTGATGGTCTGAGCTTAAAAATTGTCGAACTTGGAGAGACGTATACTCAAGCAAACTGCCTAGTTCATGACAAAAAAAACGAAATGTTAGCTTCTCTACTTGTGTCCATGGATGCTGATCCAGAAATGCCTAAATTATTTGGTGTATTGTATGAGGTTAAAGATGTCATTTATAACGACCAAGTGACTGAGCAAATCGCCCATGTTAAAGCAAAAAAAGGAGAAGGGGACTTTAATAAACTACTGTACTCTGGCGATACATGGGAAATTAAATAGGATAATTACTCTACATGGATTTTCTATATTTATGACTTCCATGTAGCATAACAAGTTTCTAACAGTTAAGGTGTATTTTTAGGGATTCATTATAATGTAAAAAATCCCTTCAGCCTAATCACGTTTTGTAGTTTTTCTCTTCTTCTTAGTTACTTTCATCTGTTTTCTTGATTCTGGCATACCCGAAGTATTTTTAGAGTATTGACGCTCTTTTTTATCTGATGCTTTTTTATGTTCAGCCTTGAGTTTTACTTCATTAACATCTTTTCTTCGTATAGTTGGATCTGGTTCAAAACCTTCAACCGTTTCTTGAGGTATTTTTAGACCTATGAGCTTTTCTATATCTTTCATTTCATACTTTTCATAGATGTCTATGAGACTGATAGCCTCACCTTGACGCCCAGCTCTTCCAGTACGACCAACACGATGTATGTAGTCTTCAGGAACTGAAGGTAATTCATAGTTTATAACATACGGAAGATGCTCAATGTCTAGTCCACGAGATGCTATGTCAGTCGCTACTAAAACCCTAAAAGCTCCCTCTTTGAACTGTGTTAATGTTTTAAGACGATTTGCTTTTGTCTTATCTCCATGAAGTACACCACATTTTAAGCCATCTTTTTTTAGCTCTATAAATAGTTTATCCGCACTTGCTTTTGTTCTTGTAAATACTAAAACTTGTGGATAATTGCGAGAGCCTATAATATAAGCTAAAAGTTCTGCCTTACGCACAGAATCTACTAGATATGCTGTTTGATTAATAGTATCAACCGTAGTGTTTTTCTTTGCAGTTTCAATAAACGCCGGTTTATTAAGTATGAGCTTTGAGAGTTTTCTAACTTTTTCAGAAAAGGTAGCAGAAAATAGAAGTGATTGATGGCGCTTAGGAAGTAAGGGATGTATTGTTTTAATATCTTTAGTAAATCCCATATCCAACATTCTATCTGCTTCATCAAGTACAAATATCTCTACATCTTTTAATGAAAGACCATTTTCACATAACTCCATAAGACGACCAGGAGTGGCTATAACCACTTCCACTCCCTCTTTAAGTTTTGTTTTTTGAGTCTCTAAATCTTTGCCACCAACAAGTATCATAATGTTTACAGGAAGGTTTTTAGCATAATGTTGTAAATCTTCATATATTTGGATAGAGAGTTCTCGTGTTGGAGAAAGTATAACCGCTCTCACACCTTTACTCTCATCTTTTTTTCTAAGTCTCTGTAACAGAGGTAGACCAAATGCAGCCGTTTTTCCAGTTCCAGTCTGAGCTGTTGCAAAAATATCACTTTTTGCCAAGACTAAAGGAATAGCTTTTATTTGTACTGGTGTTGGAGTTTCATAGCCCATAATTTTTATCGCTTCAAGTAAAGGCTTGAATATTCCTAGTTTTTCAAATGACATTTTTCTCACCCTATATATTATTATTTGGAATTTTACCATATATATACTTCTATATGATATAATAAATAAAACTACAGCTACAAAAAAGCTATAAAAACAGATAGGAGCATAATTGTATGGGCTTAGAAAAACGATATCTTGAAAAAATTCTCTCTATTGGTTCATCATCAATAGACAACGAATCCACACGGCTTAAAAAAATATCTATAAATGTAGTTTCACTTATCATAGGTCCTGTAGGGTTTTTTTGGGCAGTTATTCTCTATCTGTTAGAGCATCCTATCTCTGCACTTATTCCTATGATATATACTATTGGTTCTATTATTTTACTCATAATATTCCACAAAAATAAAAATCTTTTTATGATGCAGACAGGTCAAATGACCCTTATCTTATTACTTCCTTTTTTACTAACATGGTCACTCGGTGGTTTAGCCTTGAGTAGTTTTATTTTTATGTGGGCCTTTTTTGCACCTGTTATCTCTCTAATTCATGAGAAAGATTCAAAACAATCATATTGGCTTTACTCTTTCATATTTCTTTTAATATTTTCAGCGATAATTGATCAAAGAATGATAGTACTGCAAACAAATCCACTTTCACAGACAATGGTTGGAGTCTTTTTTATTTTAAATATCTCTGTCGCTCTATCCGCTCTCTACTTTCTTATAAAATACTTCATCAACAAAACAGATAAAAATGCAAATACTAAGCTTAGTATAAAAGATGATGCTTTAGTAAATAATACTAAGAACCTCCATAATACTATCTCTTATTTAGAAAGCTATAAAAATAATATTGATAATAATCTGATTGTTACTAAAACTGACCTTGATGGGATAATTACCTTTGCAAATGACAACTTTTATAAAATGACAGGATACTCCGCGTCAGAAGTTATAGGCTCTAAGCACAATATTAACAGACACCCTGACACAAGCACTAAAGTTTTTAAAGACTTATGGCAAACCATTTTATCTAAAAAAACTTGGCATGGTACACTTAGAAACAGAAAGAAGGATGGTTCTGACTACTGGATTGATACGACGATTTCACCTATACTAAATAAAGATAATGAGATTGTAGAGTTCATTGCTATTAGACATAACATAACAGAACTAATTGAACATCAAGGTGAATTAGAAAAGCTTCTATATACTGATGCACTTACCTCTCTTAGTAATAGAAATGCTTTACTAAAAGAGTTAGAAAGTCAAAATAAATTTTCCCTTATTCTTATAGATATTGATAGTTTTAGCCATATAAATCATCTCTATGGAGAAGATTTTGGAAATAAAGTGCTCATTAGATTTACTGAATTTCTAGCTATTCATACTTATGATAAGGTAGTCTATAAAATTTACCGACTTGCTGCTGACCAATTTGCTATACTATCTAAAGAAAAAGACCCTCAAATAATCCAAAAGTATTCTAAAAAGCTTTTAGAGAAGAACAACTCTAATACTATTGTCATAGGTGAACAAGACATTTCACTTAGTCTAACACTTGCATTATCAATACGGGAAAATAATTTACTTCTTTCTACTGCGAACATGGCACTTCTTGCAGCAAGAAAATATTCAAAAAATGTAATGATATATACAGATCAACTTTCATTAAGTGATCAGTACAAAAATAATTTAAAATGGATAAAAGAGATAAAAGAAGCGATTAAAGAAGATAGAATAACTATGTACTTTCAGCCTATTATTGACAATATGCAAAAGGGGGCTAAGAAGTATGAAACACTAATTAGACTTATAAAAAAAGATGGAGAAGTTGTTACACCCTTCTACTTCTTGGAAATAGCAAAAAAATCAAAACTTTATACAAATCTCTCTAAGATAGTTGTCAAAAAAAGTTTTGAAGCCTTTAAAAATAATGATTATGAATTTTCTATCAATCTTACTATCGACGATATATTAGATCAAGAGTTTTACACTTATCTTGTCTCTATTTTAGAAGAATATAATATTTCAGACAGAGTTATATTTGAAATTGTCGAGAGTGAGGATATAAAAGATTTTGATGAAGTAGAAAACTTTATAACTAAAATTAAAGCATATGGCTGTAGGATCTCAATCGATGACTTTGGTACAGGTTACTCGAATTTTGAACATCTCATGCGTCTCCAAGCAGATTTTATAAAAATTGATGGAAGCATCATTAAAAAGATTGTTAAAGATAAACGCTCAGCTCTCATTACCTCAGTTATTGTCGCGTTTGCAAAAGGGATGAATATTCAAACTATTGGCGAGTTTGTTGAAACAAAAGAGATAAATGACAAACTAATAGAACTCGGTGTAGATAAATCCCAAGGTTATTTCTTTGATAAACCTAAAGCCACTTTATGATTAGAAAAGCTCTAAAAAAAACTTCTAAAAGTGAAAAACTAAAAGCTATTATAAAAAAGTCGAAGATACCAGCTGAGTTTTTAGCTACAAATAGAAAGATGACTTCTCGTGGTGTTTTAATTGGGATATTTATAGCATTTGTTCCTATGCCTATGCAAATGGCAGCAGTCTTACTTTTTATGCCTCTACTGCGTTTTAATGTCCCTATTGCTCTAGCTATGTGTTGGCTTAGTAATCCTTTAACAATGCCACCAATGTACTATATGGAATACTTAACCGGTGCCTATCTTCTTGGTTCAGAAGTTGCTCCAGTTGAAATGACTTTAGAATGGTTCAGTGAGAATATCGATAATATTTTCATCCCTCTATATCTAGGTACTTCGATATACTCTGTTTTTGGTTCATTAATTGCATATTGGGGAGTGAATCACTTCTGGAGAAAATCAGTTCATCATGCTAAAAAAAAGCATAGACATCACAGATAATTCTTTAGCTTTTTTTCTGTCTTTTTCGTAAACTCAAAAAAATCAGAACAGCGCCTAAAAGTAAAAATGGAAGGCTTAACATCTGTCCTGTACTTATTAGTATTTCGCTAGAGTAAGCTGCTTGTTTTACTTTCACAAACTCTACTAAAAAACGTACTGAAAATATAAGTATCAAAAATGTACCAAATATGAAACCATTATTTAACACATGGAGTTTTATCCTATAAAGAAGTGTGAGAATAATAAATATACCAAGATAAGAAAGAGACTCATACAACTGTGCTGGATGTCTTGATAAATCATCTACTCTTGTAAAAACTATAGCCCATGGAAGATCAGAAGGTGTTCCTATAATCTCAGAGTTCATAAAGTTCCCAAGACGAACAAAGAAACCAAAAAGTGCGGTAGGAATAGCTACTCTATCCAAAATCCAAAGATAATTTAGCTTATACTTTTTAACATAAAAATATAATGCTAGTAAAACACCTGTGCCACCACCATGAGAAGCAAGTCCACCTTCCCAAACAGCAAAAATCTTCATCGGGTTAGCTAAATAATATGCTGGGTCATAAAAAAGACAGTGTCCAAGTCTAGCCCCAATAACGATACCTATAACTATATAAATAAACATTGACTCTAGCATAGCTTCATCTTTACCCTCAACAGAGTAAACCCACTTCATATATTGCAATCCAGATAGAGTGGCTATTGCAAAAAATATGCCATACCAAAAGACCCGCAAAGGACCAAAAGAAAATGCAATAGGATCTAAACTCCAGATAAAGTGCTCCATCTATTCTCTCAAAGCATCAGCAATCAGTTCAATAGGGTTTTTAAACACAGTTTGAACTCCTGCAAGACCCATAGAGTTATTTATCTGCATACGGCAAGCCGAACACTCAGCACTTACTATCTGTGCACCAGTATTTTTTATCATTGCAGCTTTTGGAACTCCGGCCGCTTTAGCAAAATGATACTTCTCAGTTTGCATTGTTACACCACCAAAACCACAACAAGCATTAGAATCACTCATTTCTACTATTTTATAGTTCTGACTTACAAGATTACGAGGTTCTGCATGAATACCTTGCATCTTCTTTGCATGACATGGATCATGGTAAGTAACAACTTCTGGAGCTTGTTTTTTTGTTGCTAAGAGTGCTTCAAGTTCAGTGTTGTGTTGCAACCACTCGGTAGCCATAGAAACCTTAGCCATAATTGCTTTAGCTCGTGCTTTCCATTCTGGCTGGTCATGAAAATAATGTTCATAGTCTATTTTGAGCATTGCCGAACAAGTAGCTTCAGGGACGATAATAGCTTCTACATCTTCAGCGAAACTCTCAAAGTACTCAATGTTAAACTTCGCGTTAGAATCAACCGTGTCAAAATCTCCAGTAAAATATGCAGGAGCAGAACAGCACTTTTGAGACTTTGCTAAAAATACATCTATTTCTAAAGCTTCTAGTATCTCTAGCAATGAATCTCCAGTAACTCTAAAGTTATAGTTTGCTAAACATCCTATAAATATAGCCACCTTGCGTTTAGAGCCATTGTCTATGTTTTCAGGATGAGCGTTCAAAAATGATGTTTTTTTCAAACTAGGGAATACTCTATCTGTTTTTAGCATTGGTAAATTAAAACGCGAGCTCATTAAGTTTGTATCTGCTTTAATTTTAAATCCACATGTTTGAAAGACCCAACCGAGCTTAAATGCCAAGTCATTTAACCAACGATGACGAAGAAGTAAAAAGAAGGCTCTTTTATACCAAGCTATACCAAATTTCTTCGCGATATCGGATCGTACTTGTTCTATAATCATATCGGTAGGTAAATCTTTAGGACACACCTCAACACAATTTGTACATAAAAAACATGTCTCAAATATATCTTTTGCTGTCTTATCAAGTTCCAGGTTTCCACGTTTATAAGCACCTAAAAGGTCAATAAATCCACGAGGAGAAGTAACCTCATCTGGATTTACGATATGAATGGTACATACTGGTATACACTTTCCACACTTTACACAATCATCTTGAATTTCATCAAAACTAAAAATATCTTCTAAATTTTTTTCCATTTTTGTACCGTTTTTAAATTTTTAACTATTCTAATACTTATTGCGATTATCTCTAAAAAGTGTTAAAAAGCTAATTAAGTTAAATATGTAATCCCATTTTCATACCTTTTATCCATTCCTCTGGTAAATCTATTCCTTCTTTAATACCTAGTATCATGGCTACAATCATTCCGCGTGCTGAACTATCACCACCAGCTTTAGCATTTTCTATCATTAATGTTTTAAAGTCTTTATTTTGTAATAGCAAGTAAATTACACAAGCAAATCCACCATCTATGCCACAAGCTGGACCAAAATCTCTAATAGTATCGAAGCTATTAGAGCCTTTTTTTACAATTGCATCGTCTATCCATTTACTCAGTAATGGATACTTAGGCTTAAGTTCGTTTATTAAAGTGACAGTATCATCATTTGTCTGTGACATCCAAAGTATTTTTGCAAAAAAATCACTAGCATTTAATGCCAGCTCAGAGTTATGAGTTATGCTTACAAAATCAGCTACATTTTTCAGGAACGCTTCTTCGGATTTACTACATAGAAGAAGTGGAGCTATTCTTCCACAAATACTTAAATCACCTGAAGATGCACCGATATTTTCCATAGACTCTCTACTTGAACCATCTATATAACCTTCATACTTAGACATTTTTTCTTTCCAAAAGTCATAATAAGCTTCTTTATTGAAACTACCATTTTTTGTAATAAACTCAAGTAAAAAAAGTGTTTGGTCTCCATAGTGTGTGAAATCTCCCAACTCCTTTCCTTTGTGCCATAAAGATTGTGGAGTATTGAGTGTCTCCCAGTTTATATCTAACTTCGCAAGTTCTTTATCATCATAAACCCAATGAGCTCCAAGAGAATATGTATCACAAACGAAACTGCTTTGAATTGACTTTTTAATATTTGTATTCATGGTTAATCCTTTATATATTAGATTGTAGCTAAGGAAATTTAGTTCATTGTTGGAATATTACTTCATTTTCTCACTTAAAATAATTCTAAGCATTCTCATAAATTAAAATCAGTTCACTATCCTCTGTTGCTATAAACATTAAATTATTATCTCTAATCAGGTCACCTTCTTTGACACTTACTCCACTTAAAAGCCCTGCTCCTTTGGTGATGTAAGCCATAAATTTTCCACCATGTGCAATATCTGCACCAGCTTGAAGTACACCTACTTCCATAACAGTGCTGTTGTCAAATGTTTCATCTTGCTCAGATGAGCCACCATATATACGAGTCATACCCTCTTTTGGTTCATACAGTTTGTAGTCTGCTTTTTGATTTGCTACTTGAGGTTTAACCCAAAGCTGAATCATTCTATTTTCTGTATCATCAGGATTTATCTCATTATGTGAGAATCCTTCACCACCAGCCCTCTGAACTTGAGCATGATGTGACTCCATCATCTGCCCATCTTCCAGTGAACCCGCATGCTGTATTCGACCACTCATCATTACAGAAATAACATCTATTTCTCTATGGTCATGCATATTTGTTTGTCCATGAGGCATAAAGGAAGCATCTGCAAGATAAACAAAGTTTCCCAGTCCATCCCAAGCACCACTATCTTTATGAGCTCCAAATATAGAAGAATCCGTCACTAAACGATGTTCTTTAAGTCCAGCGAATCCACCTCTTTGTAAAGAGTCTCTATGTAATATTTTTATGATAAATCCTTTTTGCTAACTTAATTAACGATTTAATTCTCAAATGTTCCAGCTAGTTTTTGATACACAATAGAACTCTCTAGTAACTCGGTATGTGTTCCAGTCGCTACAATAGCACCCTTTTGCAGAACAAGAATTTTGTCCGCATCTTCAATTGTACTTAATCTATGAGCAATTGTAATCGTGATTTTATCTTTAGTGTAAATATGTAAGGCTTCTTGTATACGTTTCTCACTCTCATTATCTAGAGCAGATGTCGCTTCATCAAAAAGCAAGAGAGAAGAGTGCTTATAAATAGCACGAGCTATTGCTACACGTTGTCGTTGTCCACCGGAGAGGTTTGCTCCAAATTCTTCCATTTGAGTATATATACCCTCTGCTAATGAGCTTACAAATGCACTAGCATCTGCTAAACGCAGAGCTTCATGAACTTTTTCTTCATTTATATCTTGTCCATAAGCAACATTTGCCGCAAGTGTGTCTTGAAATATATATATTCTTTGCGATACAAGAGAGATGTGATGCTTTAAAGAGACTTGTTCAAACTCTTTAATATCTACACCATTTACACTAACCACACCACTATCAGGATCGTAAAAACGCAGGAGCATATTTATAAAAGTAGACTTACCTCCTCCACTATCTCCTACTAGTGCAATATTTTCACCTTTTTTTATAGAGAGGTTTACACTGTTTAATGCAAATGCATCTTCATATTTAAGAGTTACATTATTAAATTCTACACTCGAAATATCATTGTCTAAAGATTTTTTTCCATCTACTGTCCGACTTTGTGTGTCAAATATCTCAAAAACTCTCTCACTAGCAGCTACTGCATCTTGAATTTTAGAGTAGATAGAACCGATACGGCGGATAGGTTGAAAGACAAGTCCTACTGCTGTTAAAAATGCAGTGAATTCTCCCACACTCATTTTGCCATCGTACACTTCCCTTCCACCTACAAAGATAACAGCAGCTAGTCCTAGTGCTCCAATAATCTCCATAAAAGGAGAGACTATCTCACCTACATAAACAGACTTCATATTTATCTTAAAAAACTGCCAGTTTTGCTTTGAAAAACGTTTCAGTTCGTATTTTTCCGTTGCGTTTGCTTTGATAATTTCGCTATTGTTAAAGACTTCAGTAAGTCGAGTTACAACATCCGCATTTTTAGATTGTGAACGGTGCGAATATTTTTTAAGTTTTCTTGCAATGAGAACCAATGGGTAAATCACTAAAGGCATTACAACCAAAGCATAAAAAGAGAGAGTAGCATTGAGGTAAATTACATAACCCACTAAAGCAATTACGGTTAAAGACTCACGAAACAGTTCGGGAAGCATACTTGAAACAAAATACTGAATTCTGTTTATATCGTTTGTCACTCTCGAAATTAATTCTCCACTGCGATTAAGATATAAAAAAGTCATATCAAGCCCTATTATCTTCTCTAAAAGAAGTTCACGGAACCTTGTAACTATATGTTGCCCTATATAGCTCATGTATACAGACTGAACATATCTCCCTATCGCTTTGAAAAAGTAAATACCTACTAATCCCAAAGGAATATAATAAAGCATTTCCTCTTTTTTAGATATAAAAAGGTCATCCATTAGAGGTTTCATTATATGCGCTGTTGCAGTAGTTGCAGATACTGTTAAAAGTATCCCGAGTAAAACAAGTAGATATTGTAATTTATACTCTTTTATGTAGGGAAGATAGCGTTTAAAAATCTTTTTCATATTTACCAATTTTAATTTATTTTCTATAATTTTATCTAAAATCTATTAAAAATGTATTTTTACAATTAACTTTACCTCTAGTTAATCCATATAACAAGCTATTTTAGGTAGTCTATGTCAATTAATTCTTTCAAGGAATCCTTAAATGTCTTTTCCCATCATCATAGCAAATCGTTTTGCTAAAATAATTGGTACACTTGTAAAAACACTTTCATATCCTTTTCATTTTGTGTTTCCAAAAATGCGTTTTACAATACCTATAAAAAGCAATCCAATAATCAAGTCAAAAAGAGACACTCAGATTCCAAAGAGAATATGGCAAACAAACTATACTAATAAAGTAAGTCTTCCAGTATACATTAACTACTTATATAACCGTTTAATGTCTTTAGATTACGAGTATAATTATGTTAGTACTGAAGATCGCATTATATTCATAGATGAAAATGCTTCAAAAGAGTTGTCAGAAGCTTATCAACAACTCACAGATGGAGCATCACAAGCAGACTTTTGGAGAATTTTCACTCTTAACTTTTATGGTGGTATTTATATGGACATCGATGCTCATTTGGTATGGCCACTTTCTAAGATTATAGAAGACAACAATGAAGTATTTTTACTGACTAAAAAGCACTATTCAAACTATTTTATAGCCAGTAGAAAAGATAGCCCAATATTAGAAAAAGCTTTAGACATTATGTTGGAAAATATTAAAAATAAGAATATAGAGGGTGGAGTTTATCAGCTTACTGGTCCAACTGTATTAAATACAGCCATTGGAGGGATAGAAGTACATAACAGACTATATAAATACACTTGTATACAAGGTAGTTTTACTAATGAGCGCTTTCAATACATTGATAAGCCTAGAGGCAAATGGATTCATGCAAAAAGAGAAGATCTTCTAAAGAAATAATAGGTCTTTATCCTAGTAAATCATTTTTTACTAAGTTACAACAATTTAATGTAGATTCTTTTTTATAAAATGTATCAATATTATCTGATGAACCTCCCATTATATAATTAAAATTACACCCCAAATTCACCCCTCATAAATCTCCACTTTTATGATATAGTTTTCAACTATCCTGACACAGGGGAATAGTAATCCTAAGAAGCTTTGCTATTAATTTGTATAAGATATTTTTAAATGCTAATAGAGATAAAAAGTTCTCCCAACAGGTAAAACTACAATGGCTGACATTAAAAGAAATTGCCTATATCGTGATGATTTTACTGCTGGTTTACTTGAACAAGAAGGTGTTTAAGGTTTCTAGTATTTTTCATCGGATTTACCTAAAGAATTTTTGGGACATTCAAAGTTTAAGGAAAAAATGGGGGAAAATGAATATCATCAAGCGAAATAACGTACATGTTCAAGGAAATAAAGGCCCAGTAATTCTCTATGCCCATGGTTTTGGCTGTAACCAAAAGATGTGGGATCGAATTACACCCGCATTCAATTCCACTCACCGCCAAGTCTTATTTGATTATGTTGGCAGTGGACAATCTGATATAGCGTCATTTGATAAAAAAAGATATTCTAGTTTACAAGGATATGCACAGGATATTCTCGATGTTTGTGATGCACTTGATATCCAAAATGGCATAATATTTGTGGGGCATTCAGTCAGTTGCAGTGCAGGCCTAATCGCATCCATCGCACGTCCTGAACTGTTTGAGTGCATGGTTCTCATAGGCCCCTCCCCTTGTTTTTCAAATCATTATCCTGAGTATTTAGGTGGTTTTGAGCATGAAGACTTAGAGGGACTGCTCTCTTTAATGGATCAAAACTATATAGGTTGGGCTAACTATTTGGCTCCTGTGGTATCGGGGGAAGGAGGAGGAGAAGCAGTATCACGCGAACTGTCTGAGAGTTTTTGCTCCACTGACCCACATGTAGCACAAGTTTTTGCTAAAACCACTTTTTTTTCCGACAATCGTACCGACTTACCATTGGTTACTTGTCCTTCTCTGATTCTTCAACACAATAGAGATACCTTAGCACCACTAGAGGTTGGCGATTATTTACATAAAGAATTGAAAAATAGTACACTTAAAGTACTGGATGTGGCTGGTCATTGTGGGCATATGAGTCATCCAGAGTTAGTTATAGAAGCTATGCTGGAATATTTCGATACTTCTTGTTTAAGGTTACAAGGTAAATAATTTATATGGATTCTTTGATTAATCATCTACCTTGCCCTATTTTAGTTACAAATGCCATAGGGCATATACTCACAACCAATACAAATTTGTTACAGTTAGTGGGAGGCACTTCTGAACAATGAGGGTAGACTCTACAATACTAACAACAAAATCAAGATTAGAATTAACTCTGTATATGAATAAGTGGGCCTGAAATTTACCCTCAACTTAGTATCTTTTTTAAAGAAATTATGTCAAAATACACTAACTGATTTAGGAATACTAGGTGGGTTTACACTCTCTTCTTAGTTTAGCTACTGTAAAATCTCATAAACCTTATTTTCACTTTTCATTTCTATGCTAAATTCTACTCGTCTCGCCTTATCTTTCTCTTTTAACTTAGAGAATGCCATTCCATTTGCTCTGAAATTCTTCTGGAGCCAAGTTCTATTTTCTTTTATCGTTTCATCTTCTAAAGAGTAGCAGAAAGAGAGAACTTCATATGCCCTACTTTGTGAAAGTTGCATATTTTTCAGATATATATCTTTTTCTGATAAAATACTTCCCCACTTGTCTGAGGTATGCCCTTCAACACGAAGTTCTTTTATTTCATCTTTGTATTCTTTTGAAGTTAAGATTTTCATATATCTCGAGAAGAATTGCCCTAATATATTTTTAAACTCATCTTTCATATCACTTTTACTTACTTCAAACAGGACATCAGGAGAGTTAAATGAGATTTTATTGTCTTTGGTGATAGTAGCATCCCAAGTTTGCAGATCATTTTCAAACTCTGCATATAAAGCTTCATTTAAATTTGCTTTAGTGTCTCGGTATGAGATTGCGATGTCTTTCATCTTTTGTTTTTCGGACTCGACCTCTATCATAAAACTTATGGCTATAAACAAAAAAACTAACATCAGACCCGACATCATGTCCGATATGCTCATCCATTCATGATTATTTGTTTTCAGTATTGCCCTTTAGTGTTTGAGTGATTGAGAGTATTGTGGCTACACCCATACCGACTATTGATGTGAAAAATGCTGTTTTTAGTCCTACTAAGATTTCATTAACACTGTTTACAATGTCAGCAGGATTAAAACCTTGCAAACCTATAAATATTCCCACAAATGTCCCAAGTACACCAACACTCACGATTTGACCTTTGAAATCTTTACCTGTTTTAACGTCAAGAAAAGCGAGTATGGAAATAATTATGACAAATATAATATTAATTGGGTCAAATAAAACATCGGTAAATTCAGACAATGATAGTGCTTCTTTCTCTTTAACAATCGAACAAATCCCAAGAGTAAGTTCAGTGCTGTTCTCAGAGATGATTTGTTTACTGATCCCCTCAACTCTAGCCAATTCACTTATACTTTTAAAGCATAGGTTTTCGTTTCTATAGTTTATGATTTTTTTAGCTTTTGCTTTACCTATGCCGTTTAACTCTAAAAGCTCTTTTGTTGTTGCATTATTTAAGTCTACAAGTGAAAAGAGGCTTGAGACAGTTAGTAAAATAAGAAAAATGAATTTTAAAATAGTTGTATCCTTATCAGTTACTTATTCTGCTTCTCGTAAAAGTAATTAGTCGCTTCTACAAATCCATCAACACTACCACAGTCAAACCTTTTACCATCAAACTTATATGCGAGGACTTTACCCTGTTTAGCTAAAGTTAAAAGTGCGTCAGTTATCTGAATCTCTCCACCTTTTCCCGGTGGTGTTTGTTCAATGACGTCAAATATTTCTGGTGTTAGAATGTATCTACCTATGATTGCTAAGTTAGATGGGGCATCTTTAGGATCTGGTTTTTCTACCATGTTATTTACTTTAAAAAGATTAGATTCTATCTCTTCTCCAGCGATTACACCATATTTGTTTGTATGCTCTTTAGGTATCTCTTCAATGGCCACTATACAACAGTCAGGGTGTTTTTCATATATCTCTGTCATTTGAGTAAGAACTGCCTTGCTGTCGTTGTCACATAAATCATCCGCAAGGATTACGGCAAATGGTTCATCTCCTATAAGAGTCTTTCCAGTGAGAATTGCATGACCAAGACCTTTCATCTCTACCTGTCTTGTGTAAGAAAATGTACACTTATTTATAACGCTTCTAATTTCTGTAAGATAGTGCTCTTTTGGTGTATCTTTGATTTGATGTTCAAGTTCATAAGAGATGTCAAAATGATCTTCTATGCTGCGTTTACCACGTCCAGTAACTATAGCCATAGTACTCATTCCAGCTTCTATGGCTTCTTCAATGCCATACTGAAGTAGTGGTTTAGTAAGTACGGGTAACATCTCTTTAGGGATTGCTTTAGTAGCAGGTAAGAATCTTGTTCCGTAACCTGCAGCTGGGAATAGGCACTTTTTTATCTGTTTTGTCATTTATTTGTATCCAATTATATTATTAATATTTATAAGTAATTCTATCTAAAAAATTCTTAAATAGTTAAAGTCCAGGGGCTTTCCACATACTCGTTGTAATGTTTTCATCTACAAGTTTTAACTGTACTTCATAAGCTCTCTGCCACTTCAGTTTTATCGCGTCATAAAGTTTTTTATTTTCCATGTTTGGTTCATAAATTTTATCCCACTCTACCCACTTTTGTGAGGCTTCTTCTAAACTCGAGTAAATTCCACAGCCAACACTAGCAGCCATAGCGGCACCTAAAGCGGTTGCTTCTTTAACCACAGGTACCTTTACTCTGTATCCTGTAACATCAGAAAGTATCTGGCACCATAAAGTACCCTTACTCGCTCCACCCGCAAAGACGACTTCTTCTATCTCTACAGCACTAAATTTTTTAATATTTTCTAGGTTTATACTTGAAACTATGGCTGCGTTTTCTTGTAGACTTCTAAACATAGAAGCACGATTACAAACTTCTGGATCTATAGAAAGATTTAAAAAGCTCGGTGCCCCGTGGTACCACTTAGCATACTTCATTGAGTCTGAAAATATTGGCATTATGCCATGAGAACCAACTGGAACTTTCGAGGCTTTTTCTTCTAGAATAGCATATACATCTATGCCTCGCTCTTTTGCTTCAAGTTTTTCCATATCGCAAAATGCATCTCGAAACCATCGCATAACAAGCCCTGAAAAAAATGTTATTCCCTCAGCTTGTGAGAGTCCATTCACAACATGAGGGTTTACTCTTATACTCATGTCTTTTGGTACTTCTGTCTCACTTGGTATATTTACAACCTGTTGCCAAAACGAGCCACCAAGAACTGCAACTTGACCAGCCTTTACAACACCAAGCCCAGCAGCACCAAGCTGAACATCTCCACCACCCATAACAACTTGAGTCTTTTCATTTAGACCTGTTTCTTTTGCGGCTTTTGTCGTTACATATCCCATAGGGGTTCCAACTTCTAAAACAGGAGGAAAAATGTTGTCTTTTAACCCTACTTTAGTAGCCATACCTTTTACCCAGTCGCGTTTACTTAGGCTAAATATACCTGTAGTTCCACCATTACTCGGGTCACTTGCAATCACTCCACTCAATCGTGCTAGGATCCAGTCACCTATCATAGAAATACTTGCAACTTTTTCATAGATTTCTGGTCTATTTTTCTTTAACCACATCAAACGCGGCAGTGCTCCAAGAGCAAATGTTTGTCCACTCATTTGATAAAACTCTTCTTCTATACCTTCGAAGTTCGCTTTTAACTCTTTTACTTCTGCGCTAGCTCTCGCATCTACGTTTGCAACACCCCAAAGTTCGTTACCATCTTTATCATAAAGAACAATACCTTCTCTCATACTTGTTGCACTTAGAGCTAAAATATCTACTGCATTTATGCCTGCATTGAGTATAGATTTTTTAACACACTCACAAACTAGAGTCCAGTTCTTAGAAAAATCAAAACTCATAGAGTTTGGGATGCCTTCTTCTTCTAAATGTGTCCACTCTTGTTGCGCTACACCGAGTTGATTACCTTTGGTATCAAAGATTACAGCTCTTACACTGCCTGTACCTGCATCAATTGCCATTACATAAGACATCTTTACTTCTTCAACTTCGCTTGTTCTAGTTCCCAGTACTCCATTTCAAAACTATCTTTGAGACTTATACTTTTATATCCACCAAGCTTATCTGCTCTCAAGACTGCTTTCATCGTATGTTCAACTATATCATTCACAATAGCTGCTTCTTTTTTATTTCTTCCAAAACTAATAACTGCAATATTTTTAATAATCATGTAGTTAGGAGTTGCGTTTAACATAATTTCATCAGTAGCAAATGACTCAAAGTATTTTTTATACTCGAGTCTATACTTCTCTAATCCACCCTCTAAATCTGTATCTTCCATGATAAGTGGTATGCGTTTAGTTCGTATAATATGTTCAGGAGTCAAAACACCACGAGATGCAAACTCCCTAAGATTTTCTGACGAAGCATAGTGAACTGCTAATGGTGTTTGGTTAATGTTTATTGAAACATCATAACCTTTTACTTCTGAGAGAACTTTGCTAATTTTAGACATATCACATTGACTACTACTATGGCTACTCTTTATGTTTAAAGAAGCATTTTCTTTTAAAAAATCTTCTGCTAAACTCACTGCATTTATCATCTTGTCATAAGATTTCTTAGCATCATTATCAAAAGTAAAAATTCCGTGGTTATGTAAAATGATTCCATCTATTGAGTCCCAGTTTAAATCCTTAGTTAACTCATAAATTGTATGAGCTAAAATAAATCCTGGCATAACATAGGGAACTATTAAAAAGTTAGGAAAAACTTTCTCTATGTTTTCTAAGCCTCTTTCACAATTAGACATTGTTACCACTGCATCAGCATGTGTATGGTCTACAAACTTATAAGGAATAAGTGCATGAAGAATCGCTTCAACTGATGGGTTTGGTGCAGATTTATCTGTCATTGCAGCCTTTTGTCCACTTACCATCTCTGAGTCACTAAGGTTTTCTTTTTTAGCCATTTCTAATAGTGTTTTCATCTTCACAGAAGCAAAACCCTCTGCTTTAATGCTAACAAGATCCCAACCACTTCCCTTTACAAGAAGTACATCTTCGCCATTTTCAACACTCTTAACCGAAGTGTTTCCTCCACCATGAAGTACAAGTTCATCGCTTTTACCTAAAAGATTTGAAGTATAGACACGAAGGTCAAAATCATTTTCACATTTTTGTGCTTTTTTATCATTCCATAAATTTTTCATTTTTTATCCTAGAACTTCTAATTCATCACTATATTTGTCATTACAAAAAGGCTCATATGAAGACTTGTATACTCTATAGTGTTCTGATGCTTTATGCCCATCCAATGCTGTTTCATTTTCCCATGTTTCTACTGCCATAAATCTTTTTCTATCATTTTCATACTGAAATATTTCATAAAAAAGACATCCTGTTTCTGCTTTACTAGGTATTACCATAGCACAAAGCAACTCTTTCATTTTTACTTCACTACCCTCTTTCGCTATAAATGTTACACTTTTTGTAATTGTCATATTTTCTCACTTTTAATTATTTGTTTTAATTGTTTTAATTTAAGTGATTATATCAAGATTAAAATAACTATACTATAATGAATAAAAATATTCACAAAAGAGCATTATGAATTTACTAATAGAAATAGAAGATGTAATAGAAAATAATGGTTCAGATTTTGAATTATCTAAACTTTTTAAACAGTATATAAAAGAGTATAAAGATTCTCTTGGCGAACTTTTCAAAGAAAACCAAGGGAAGGACTTTCTTGTACGACATACAAAAAAACTTGACTCCATAATCTCTCTTATGTATAAAACAGTACTAAGGCGTACGTTTGGAAACTATATGCCTATGCGAAGTTCTATCCCTATAGCTATCGTTGCACTTGGGAGTTACGGGCGAGAGCAGTTAGCTGTTCATAGTGACATCGACCTTCTCATAGTCTATAAAAAAGTAGATGGTTATAACAGTGAACTCATTATAGAAAAACTCTTTTATCTTGCACTTGATGCTGGCATGAAACTAGGACATCGTGTACATGAAGTAAGTGATCTTTTTAAGGCAAGTGGAGAGGACATCACCATTAGAACTGCGCTTATGGAGTCGCGTTTAATAGAAGGTTCTCCTTTTACCTGGCATGCAACACAAAGAGAATTAAACAAAATACGCTTATTTGAGCAAAAAGAATTTCTTATCGCCAAAATTGACGAGTCGCGTTTAAGAAGAAAAAAACATCCAAATTCTATGCAACCAAATATAAAAGAGAGTGTGGGAGGACTTCGTGATGCTCACCTACTTTTTTGGATTGCAAATACTATTTATGGGGTTAATAAGCTCAGAGACTTAAGTGGGAATGTTTTTTCTGAAGATGAGTATAAAGAGTATAGAGTAGCCCTTGAACTACTGTTTCGTGTTAGAAGTGCCTTGCATCTTATAACTGATAAACAAGAGGATAGACTTCTTCTAGAACATATTCCAGGAGTGAGTAAAATTCTCGGGTTTAAAGATCAAAAGAAGATGGCGGCTAAGGTACTTCAAGCGCAGTGGCGAATAAACAACTTTACCCAAATCTTTGCAAAAAAGATGATGCGTTCATTCCTTGTTGATAAAAGTTATATCAAAAAATTTAGAGATAACCGTCTAGCAAAAGGAATATATGAAATAGACAATAGACTTTTTGCCTCATATAACCTCAAACCACAACCAATAAACAATCTCCTAGAACTTTTAATCTCACTCGAAGATAAGGATCATAAATATGATGCTGGTTTTCTTTACCAAGTTACATATGCAGATATATCGCATCCACTCAAGGCTAAGACATATGCTCTTATTAAAAAGCTTTTACAAAAAGAACATATTTACTCATTTTTAAAACTCTTTTACGATGCTGGAATTTTACATGAGCTCTTTTCAAATTTTAGAAAAGTCATGCACCTTCCACAGTTTGATGGTTACCATCACTATCCTGTAGATATACATTCTATTAAATGTATTGAGGCACTTGAAAACATCAAAGAACCTTTTATAAAAATACTTTTTAATATGTTAAGTAGCGAAGAAAAGCTACTATTAAAAGCCGTCACCCTCTTTCATGACACAGGAAAAGGTCGTAAACAAGACCATTGTGAAGTTGGGGCAAAACTCATAGTTCAGTTTGCTAAAAACATCAAACTCTCACACGAGGCAACAAAAAGGGCTGTCATACTTGTAAGACATCATATTCTTATGAGTGGGGTTGCGTTTAAAGAAAATATTCATAATGAAAAGACTCTTTATAGATTTATGTCCAAAGTAGAAGATGTGAAAAATCTCAACCTTCTGTATATTTTAACCTACGCGGATATTAACGGTGTGGGAGGAGATACTTACAACTCTTTTAATTCTAAACTACTCAAAGACTTGTATATTAGTGCCTTGGAAGTAGCACAAAATAGCAACCGGATAACAGATGCTAAAAAACGCCTTACCATAGAAAATCGAGTTAAAAATCTTAATGACTTCAAAACTTTACCTCGTACTTTCTCAAAAAAAATAATCTCCGTAGAGTCAAATCTCTTTTTCTTTAAACATACACCGCAAGACATTCTAGAGATTGCAAAAAAAGCTAAAGAGACACAGAAATATAGTTTTACTACAAAAAATGAAAAGTCTTTATCTATAGAAATATACAGAAAAATTCCTCTAAATATTGGTTTTCTACTTGCTTCATTATCTCATCTTGACGTTGCATCAATGGAAATATTTACCCTTTTTGATGGGATAAAATACTTTAAAATTGAGTTCATTCAAAATGTTAAAGGCAGTGAGTTAGTAGAAGTTCAAGAGATTATAGATGCTGCGTTTGATATGGAGAGGGTTGTTACACTCAAAGCGGTAAATATTAAACGCGAAGAGATAAATGTGGATTGTAATCATTCTCTTACACATGCTGAAATAACAATTCATACTTCAAATCAACTTGGCCTACTTGCTTATGTGATGCACTGTTTTGAAGAATTAAAAATCAACATTATTACTGCAAAAATACACTCAAGTAAATATAAGGTCAGAGATAGCTTTTTAATGGACAAACAAAATGATATATGTAATAATGTCGAAGATATTTATGCTATGTTATCAAAATAGAATTATTGAGGGGTTTATATGTGCGGAATTGTAGGTTACTTAGGTCAAAAAGACACTAAAGACATTTTACTTGGAGGGCTTAAAGAGTTAGAATACCGTGGGTACGATTCCGCTGGAATAGCAGTACTCCAAGAGGGTAATTTCCATAGTTACAAAGCTACTGGTAAACTCGTAAATTTAGAAGAAAAAACACAAGACTTTATAACTAATGGCTTTGCCATTGGTATTGGTCATACTAGATGGGCAACACATGGAAAACCAACGGAGCTTAATGCTCATCCTCATGTTGGAGAAAGTTCTTATGTTGTGCATAATGGTATCATAGAAAACTATGCTGATTTAAAAAAAGAACTTATAGCAGATGGTGTTAAGTTTTTAAGTCAAACAGATACAGAAGTTATAGTGCATCAGTTTGAAAAAAACCTCAAAACTTCAGACTCTAGTTTTGAAGCCTTTAAAAAAACAATCTCTCAGCTTCAAGGTGCCTATGCCATTTTACTTGTGACTAAAGGTGAAGATGAGACTATATTTTTTGCTAAACATGGTTCACCCATGCTTGTTGGTATAAACGCAGAAAATGAAAAGTACTTTGCTTCTTCTGACACTCCTCTAATAGGTCACTGTAGTGATGTAAACTACTTTGAAGATGGAGACTATGGATATGTTACACCAGTAGGTCTTGCTATATTTGATAAGAACAATAAAGTGCAAAAACCAAATTTCTCTAAACTCACACAAAATAAACTCTCTGCACAAAAAGATGGCTTTCGTTTCTTCATGGAAAAAGAGATTTATGAGCAAGGTGATGTAATAGCAGATACTTTAATGGGACGTTTAAGCGATGAAGAAATACTCTTTGAAGAATTAGACACTACTCTTTTTAAAGGTATAAATGAGATAAAACTTTGTGCTTGTGGTACTTCCTATCACTCAGCACTTACAGCAACATATCTTTTTGAACGCTATGCAAAAATAAAAACTACCATAGAAGTAGCTTCAGAATTTAGATACCGTTCTCCTATAATGAGTAAAGATACCCTCTTTGTTGTCATAAGTCAAAGTGGTGAGACAGCAGATACTCTTGAAACACTCAAGATGGCAAAAAAAGCTGGTCTTAAAACTCTTGTCATCTGTAATGTAGATAACTCGTCGATGGTACGTTTAGCTGATGCTTGTATACTTACTCGTGCTGGAGTTGAAAAAGGTGTCGCTTCTACCAAAGCATTTGCTACACAAGTAACTGTATTTTGGATGCTGAGTCTTTATGTTGGTAAACTTAAAGATACTATGAGTACACAAGAAATAGCAAAACAGATAGCTCTTCTTCGTGAAGTTCCTGGCGCATGTAAAGTGACAGATAACCTTCATGAACGCATTAAAAGATTATCTAAACGCTATCTTCATGGTCATGGTTTTTTCTTTATAGGTCGTGATGTTTTTTATCCACTTGCTCTTGAAGGTGCTTTAAAACTAAAAGAGATAAGTTACCTTCATGCTGAAGGTTACCCAAGTGGAGAGATGAAGCACGGGCCAATAGCCCTCGCCGATCCTGAACTTTTTACCATTGCCCTACTTCCTCAACATCTCTTATATGAAAAAGCAAAATCAAACGTAGAAGAGTTAAGTGCAAGAGATAGTACTATATGTGCTATTAGTGCAATAGAGTTTGACAAGGCGGATGATTTTATAGCTATAAATGAATGTAAAGACTATATGTTAGAATTTTTTGAGATGATGGTTGTTCTTCAAGTACTTTCACTTGAGATATCAGTGCGTTTAGGAAATGATGTAGATATGCCAAGAAACTTAGCAAAAAGTGTAACAGTAGAGTAAAATTTTCTCTCATAAAGAGAGAAAATTAGACATAAAAAAAGGCTCAGTGAAAAATCACCGAGCCTTAAAGGATAACTACAGGTTGCAGATGTCTAGTGACATCCACATCCTGTTCCACAGCTTTCGCCCTCAGGTTCTTTAGCTGGAGCAGGAGCAGCTGCAGTAGAACATGCAGATACACCTGGAGGAGTTGTTGGCTGAACGCCTTTGTTATCAACACCACCATTTGCGTTTATCTCTTCAATAGTTGCCCAAATAGAAGCAGCCGCTTGAGCAAAACGCTTAGCAGATTCAGATGATGGGTTAGAGAAAGTAACTGGTTTACCCTCGTCTCCACCTGTTCTGATTCCTGGTTCTATTGGAATTTCAGCAATAATTTTAGTATCGAATTCATCTGCCATTGGCTGAGATGTTCCTTTACCAAAAATATCGTACTCAACACCAGTATCTGGTGCAATAAATCCACTCATATTCTCAACAATTCCAGCAAGAGGAATATTAAGCTTTTTGAACATGTTCAATGAACGACGTGAGTCATCTAAAGAAACTGCTTGTGGAGTAGTTACCGTAAGACCTGCAGTTACAGGAACAGCTTGAGCTAATGAAAGCTGAGCATCACCAGTTCCTGGAGGCATGTCGATAACTAAACAATCTAACTCTGACCATAAGATGTCACGTAAGAACTGCTCAATAGCTTTCATGATCATAGCTCCACGCCAGATAAGTGCTTGACCTTCATCCATTAGTGAACCCATAGACATAACTTCAATTCCGTAAGCTTTTAAAGGCATTACTTTATTTCCAGTTACTTCTGGTTTAACACCATCAAGACCCATCATACGAGGAGCATTTGGACCATAAATATCTGCATCTAAAAGACCAACTTTAAGTCCTTGAGCAGCTAGAGCGATAGCTATATTTACTGATGTAGTTGACTTTCCAACTCCACCTTTTCCAGAACTTATCATTAAAAAGTTTTTCACTTGTGGTGCTAAGTTTTTACCTTGAGAAGAAGACTCTTTTGGCATTTGTGGAGCTTTAATGTTACAGTTAACATTTGTAGCACCTTCTGCCTTAAGAGCTGCAGTTGACTCATCTTTAATCTGCCCAGCAACTTCTGCTGCACTTGATGTAATGTCACATGTGAAAGAAACATCAGTTCCATTTATTACTATATTATTAACAAAACCAAAAGTAACGATATCTTTAGTAAAACCTGGATACATTACTTTTGAAAGTGCTGTTTTTACAATTTCTTCAGTCATTTGTTATTTTTTCCTTTATAAATTTTATATTTTTGAACTATATCGTATTTAAATAAGACAAAAATTGTCTTATTTAAAAAGCTCTATCATTTAAGTTCTAGTTTATGCTAAAGCAGCTGCTTCTCCAGCTTCTTCTTTAGCTTTTGACTCGTCAATAATTCTTTGGATTCCTTCAGGATTATCCATAATTTCTTGAGTAATTTTGTAAGAACAAAATTTTGGTCCACACATAGAACAAAACTCTGCTTCTTTAAATACATCTTGTGGAAGAGTTTCATCGTGATACTCACGAGCTCTATCACCATCTAATGATAATTCAAACTGCTTTTCCCAGTCAAATGTATAACGTGCATCACTCATAGCATCATCAACATCTCTAGCACCTTTACGACCTCTAGCAATGTCTGCCGCATGAGCTGCAATTTTGTAAGCAATGATTCCTTCACGAACATCATCAGCATTTGGAAGACCTAAGTGCTCTTTTGGTGTAACATAACAAAGCATTGCTGCTCCATGCCAACCACCTACAGCTGCACCGATAGCAGAAGAGATATGATCATATCCAGCTGCAATATCAGTAACTAGGGGGCCTAGAATATAAAAAGGAGCTTCGTGACAAAGTTCTCTTTGAATTTTCATGTTACGTTCGATTTGATTAATAGGAACGTGACCTGGTCCCTCAACCATAACTTGAACATCTCTTTCCCAAGCTCTTAATGTAAGATCACCAAGAACCTTTAGTTCACCTAGTTGTGCCGCATCAGAAGCATCAGCTAAACAACCAGGACGGAGAGAATCTCCAAGAGATAAAGAAACATCATATTTAGCACAGATATCTAAGATCTCATCAAATGCTGTATAAAAAGGATTTTCTCTATGGTAATGCATCATCCATGCAGCCATTAAAGAACCACCACGAGATACGATTCCCATTTTACGTTTTGCAATATTTGGCATTGTCTCAAGTAAGAAACCTGCGTGAATTGTAAAGTATGAAACACCTTGCTTAGCTTGACGCTCTAAAACATCTAGCATTACTTCTATAGTTAAGTCCTCTATCTTGTTGCCAACATCATGAAGAATTTGGTAAATAGGCACAGTCCCTATAGGTATAACAGAAGCATTAATAACTGCTTTACGGATTTCATCTAAATCTCCACCTGTTGAAAGGTCCATAGCTGTATCTGCTTTATACTTTTGAGAAACTTTCATCTTCTCAACTTCGTCTTCAATGTCCGCTGCTATTGCAGATGAACCGATGTTAGCATTTATCTTACATTTAGATGCAATACCAATAGCCATTGGCTCTAAAGTTTCGTGCATTACATTTGCAGGAATAATCATACGTCCACGTGCAACTTCACTACGAACTAGTTCAGGAGAAAGATCTTCTATCTTAGCAACATACTCCATTTCACCTGTAATAATACCTTTCTTTGCATAAAACATTTGTGTACGTACCGGGTCGTTTTCACGTTCTTTTAACCATGTAGCTCTCATAATCTCTCCTTGAATATTTAATTAAAATAGTTTCTATAATGGCAATATAATCAAATAAAGTTAATCTAAGCTAAAAATCCATTATTAAGTTAAGGATTAAACCTAAAAAATCATCTAAGGTGTATTAAAACATAAGATATATATCAAGATTATTAAAAGAAAGATAGTGTATAATTTCGTAACACTTTATTTATGAGGAGGCAGTTTGTCTGATTTAACTCTTATACTACTGTCTGCTGGTAGTTCTAGCCGTTTTGGGCTAGATGTAAAAAAACATTGGCTGAGAATAGAGCATCAACCACTGTGGAATTTTGTAGCACATAGGCTACAAAAAAGTAAATTCTTTGTAAATGTAATAATTGTCGCCTCTAAAGATGAAATCTCATTTATGAAAAACTATGCTGAGTATACTTTTGTTACAGGTGGTAAGTCGCGACAAGAATCTTTAAGTAATGCAATGGAAGTCGTGAAGAGTGAATTTGTCTTAGTAAGTGATATCGCTCGGGCTTGTATTGGTGAGGATTTTCTAGAGAGAATTATCGCTTTAAAAGGCAAGAGTGATTGTATTGTCCCCTTTCTGAAAGTCACAGATACTATAGTATATGAAGACGAAACTATTGACAGAGAAAAAGTCAAGAGAATTCAAACTCCACAACTTTCTCGTAGTGATATATTAAGAAAAGCACTTCAAACAGAGACTGAGTATACAGATGAAAGCAGTGCTATCGTTGCATTTGGTGGAACTCGAGAGTTTATTTTAGGTGAAGAGTCTGCTCATAAGATTACTTATGTAAATGACTTAAACCTTATGCCTTGTCTTAAAGCACCAGTGGACGACACACTCAGTGGTAATGGATTTGATGTTCATGCATTTGAAGATGGTGGCCAAATGTGGTTAGGTGGTGTCAAAATAGACTCTGAGTTTAGTTTTAAAGCTCATAGTGATGGAGATGTAGCACTACACTCACTCATTGATGCACTTTTAGGAGCTGCAGGAATGGGAGACATCGGAATGATGTTCCCTGACAACGATGATGAGTACAAGGGAATAGACTCTAAAGAACTTCTCAAAAGAGTTGTGAGTAAGATTTATAACTTTGGTTTTATTATCGTCAATGTAGACATCACAATAGCTGCACAAAAACCAAGAATCGGTCAGTATAAGCTTGAGATGCGAAGAGTAATAGCAGATATACTTAATATAGATGCTGCACGTGTCAATGTAAAAGCAACAACAACAGAAAAACTCGGTTTTATAGGTAGAGAAGAAGGTGTTGGGGTAACGGCTAATGCAAACTTGAAATATTTTAACTGGAAAACAATAGGATAATATGAAAATACTAATAATTGAAAACGAAATTTACTTAGCACAAAGTATAGCTACAAAACTAGGTGAACTTGGACATGTATGTGAAATGTGTACCTCTACAAAAGATGCTATAAGAAGTAATAACTATGATGTTGTCCTTCTATCAACAAACATTAATGGGCAAGACTTCAACCCTGTTATAGAAACTTTTAAAAGTTCTATTGTTATCTTAATGGTTTCATATATATCTAATGACACTGTGTCCAAACCTTTAGCTTCAGGAGCAAAAGATTATATTTTAAAACCATTTATGATAGAAGAGTTAATTCGTAAAATTAATCACTATCAAGATTATGAAAAACTCAAACGTCGAAATACAGCTTATGAGAAATATCTCAACCATTCTTTTACAAATGCAATGCATGATAATAGTTTTACAAATATTGCTCTTCCACTTTTCATATCTTCAAGTTTTCAAAAATATGCTGATGCATTTGCATTTGAGTATGCTCAGAAAAAAGATATACCTATAAACTTTTTAACATTAAGTGATTCAAAAAGCTTAAATGAAATAAAAAACATTCCTCAAAATAGTCTTATATATGTTATAGATTATCAAGTACTCAAAAAGGGTGATAAAAAAAGTTTTTGTGAATTAATTGTAGGTAGAAATATTATTATATCTAGTACGGATAAAATAGAAGACATAGAACATCCAATACTAGAACTAGAAAATGAAAACAACATTTTTGACAAGGGAGAGATACTTCCCATTGAAGACTATGTTAAGTTTATAATTTTAAACTATCAAGATAAATATCCAGATACAGAACTTTCTAAAAAACTAGGAATAAGCCGTAAAAGCTTATGGGAAAAGCGCAAAAAATATGACATCATCAAGAAAAAATAAAACTATCTTTATAGATAGAGAAGCAACTTCTGCACTAAAACTAGTTGCTGATTCTCTTCTCCTCCCTGTAACCAAACTGATGTCGGAGTCTGACTCTATAGAAGTACTCAAAACAGGACTTCTCAACTCAAAATCATTTCCATTTTCTTTTCTCTTAGCACCCTCAGGTAAAAAAAATGTAGAGGTTATTCAATCTTTGGAGATTGGTGAAGAGATTTCTCTTATCTGTGAGGATGAGGAATTTGCAACACTTATAGTTAATGAAACTTTCGAGGTAAGTCCCAATGACAGAGTCAGACTTATCTATGGAACGGATGATCAAACACACCCTGGTGTTATGCAAACGATGAAGCGCTTTGGTTCATTTGCAATTTGTGGGGAGTATACACTTACTAATGCAGAAGAAAACCAAAACAAGCTCACAATACAACAGGCTAAAGAAAGAATAGATGCTAAACATGTAAGTTCTCTCGTAATGTCGGCTAATCCTCTTCACCGTGGACACGAACGTCTCATTCGTCAGACACTAGACAATACAGACCTCTTAGTTATCTTTTTACTCAAACCATATAATAGCGACAACATTAGTTTTGAGATAAGAAAAGAGTCACTCGAGTACTTTATAAACAACTACCTTACAAAGAACCGCGTTATTATCGTACCTTTAGAAAATAGTTATGTTTTTGCTGGTCATAATGAAATCATCATTGATGCCATGATTGCAAATAACTATGGCTGTGATAGACTTACCATTGGACGGAACCATTCTGGTCTTGGTATGTTTTCTGACGCCAACTCAAACAAGTCTATTGTTGATAATATAACAAGTATAGACATTGAGATAAATATTGCAAGTGAATATGTTTACTGTGACTTATGTACAACTCTTGTAAGTAAGAACACTTGTCCTCATGGTCAACACCATCAAATTTCTTACCATTCAGACTCCATTCTAGCACTCCTTGAAGCAGGTCTACTCCCTCCAGCCGTTCTCATAAGAAAAGAAATTTCAGCACTCCTGCTTTCTAAGCTTTATCCTAATAGATTTAAAAATTTAGAAAAGCTCTACTATGATACTTTTGCGACAAAAGGACTTCTTGAGGAACATAATGAGAAAGACTTTTACCTTGAACTTATGAAGTTATATAAAACAGCTTCTCTTACTTAGGAATATTTATGAATTACTTTTTTATCACACTTTTTTACTCAGGTCTTGCTCCAAAAGCTCCAGGAACTATTGGTACACTTGTCGCTTTTCCTCTTGGACTTTTCATACTCATCTACCTTGATGCTTCAACACTTTTTCTAGCCACTCTACTCATCACTCTAGTAGCTATAAAGTCTATAAATAAGTATGAACTCGAAACTGGTAGTCATGATGATAAACGCATAGTAATTGATGAACTAGTTGGTATGTGGTTTGCATTAAGCATAGCTCCAGCTATTGGTGTAACATTTGAAGAAATTTCAGACCTTAGTAATGGATTTTTAATCCAAGCCCTTTTATCTTTTGCACTCTTTAGATATTTTGATATAGCTAAACCATCTATTATCGGAAGAATTGACCGTGATGCCAAAGGTGGTATTGGAGTTATGGGTGACGATATTGTTGCAGGATTTGCAGCGGGAATCGCTAGTTCTTCTTTATGGCAAGGCTATCTCTACCTGCAAACTTTTATCTAAGCAGTTTAGTAACTATACATATCATCTTTAGAGATGACTCGTATCATATTTGTAGAGCCTGTTTTTCCAATGGGATCACCTGCTGTTAAGATATAACTATATTTTTTCTTAACAGCACCACTTTTTAAACCTCGTATCATCAAAGAATCAAGTATCATTTCTAAACTCTCTTTTCTCACTGACATCAGAGGTATCACCCCCCAAATTAAAGTCATTTGACCTCGTGTTTGAGAATCATGAGTGATTGCATAAATGGTCTTTTTTGGTCTATATCGTGCTAGTTTTCTAGTCGAAGCGCCTGAAGATGTAATAGAAAATATTCCCTTTGTATCCAAGTCACATGAAAGTCTTACAGCGGACTCATTAATTGTGTCTCCACTATCTTTTATAGTAAACTCCCCTAGTTTATAGTAAGCATACCTTTTTTCTGTTTCTTGTATAGTATTTACCATCGTCTCTACTGCTAAAACTGGATAATCACCTACAGCACTCTCTTCTGAGAGCATTACTGCGTCAGTTCCATCCATAACAGCATTTGCTATGTCACTTATTTCAGCTCGTGTTGCTCTTTGGTTAGTTGTCATGGTAAGTAGCATTTGAGTTGCAGTTATAACTGGTATGGAAGCTTCATTTGCTTTATGAATAAGCATTTTTTGTATGTTAGGTACTTCATAGTATGGTACTTCTATTCCAAGGTCTCCACGGGCAACCATAAGTCCATCGCTTACTTGTATAATTTCATCTATATTTTGGACTGCATCAAATTTTTCTATTTTAGCTATGAGATGTTGAGTGCCACCGAGCGCAGTTACAATTTCTCTAGCCTTGCGCATATCTTGTGCACTTTGTACAAATGATATAGCCATAAAGTCCACACCATTCTTAACACCCCAAGCGATGTCATCTCTATCTTTCCCAGTTAAAACATCTACACCAAGTTTTGTATTTGGGAAATTAACACCTTTTTTCGAAGAAAGTATTCCTCTATTTTCGACAAGAACTTTAACACTATTTCCATCCAATGAAATAACTTTTGTTCTGATAATACCATCGTATAAATAGATATAATCATCAACCTTCAATTGTTCAAGAACTTCAGGATAGTTGATAGAAACTCTATAACTACTAGGAGATAGTTGCTCACCAACAATACTCTCTTCAACAAAGGTAATTTCATTGCCCTCAAAGAGTTCAAAATTATGAGAAAGGTTCCCTATTCTAATTTTTGGTCCGCTTATATCTTGTAAAATGCCGACAACTAAGTTTGTCTGCTCCATTGCAATTCTAATGTTTTGTAAAACTCTAAGGTGTTGTTCGTGAGTTCCGTGGCTGAAGTTAAGGCGAAAGAGATTTACGCCAGCTCTAATAAGTGCCACCAACATCTCTAAAGAGTCCGAAGCTGGACCTACGGTGGCAAGGATTTTAGTTCTTTTTTTCATCTATAATAACTCCCTGTAATTGGGTCAATTTTATAGATTATACCATTAATGGATCAGAAGTCGCTTCTATCTCTTCAAATTCTGCAATGATTGTTGTAAACATTTTTATATTTTTTTTCGCTTTTGCTATATTACTATCAAAAATGGCTTTTGATGCAGGAAAAGCATCTCCTAATTCTGTATAGATTAAAATACGTCCATTTATATGCTTCTCTATCTCAGTAAAAGCATCTGTTAAGTATGTCTTTTTTGTAGTATGTCTAAAAAGAGCTCGTACCATTTTAATACGCTCTTTAATAGGAATAGACTCATCAATAGCCGTTGCAATTCTTTTTATATCTATACGAGAAAGATAAACACCACTAATAGCAGGTGAAAGTAGTTTTGCTGTAAGTGCATCAACAAACTGAGGTACGGGCTCATCATCTGTTTGATCTCCTGCATCTCTATTTTCAACTATGTTACCATCTTCATCTGTAACACATTCGTTTTTTACAAACTTATCAAACTCTGCTCTTAAATCGCTAATATTGTCATTTTCCATACTATTATTCCTTGTGTTTATTTTTTTGTTATTTCTATATATGCTTTATTTGTAAGTTTGTCAATAATGTCATCATAACTTACATACTCTGCGTTTAAGTCTATGGCTCTTTGTTTCAAAGCTGAAAACTCTTTGTTATTTTTCATATCCATAGAAACTTTTGGCAACTTATCTATCATAGTTAAATGAGTCATCTCTGAAAAATCAAGTACAAGATCAAACATAGACATGTCTATACTCATATCTCTTGCTATTCTATTTATATCTGCATCTTTAAGTTCTACTTCGGCTGTAAAACTCATAAGTTCCTCAAGATTTTCATTATAATAACTAACATCAAATCCACAAGCCATAAATGCAAAAGCTTTTGCATAATGATTTACACCGATGATAGCTACCTTCAGAGCACCTATGTCTTTTAAATGTTCAGTTAACACTCTCAAACTAAAGATATCACCGCGAAGTGTTTCACCCTCTTTATAGATGATGTCACACATTCCACTGCGTTTAACCAAACTAGATGCATTATCGAGTATCTCTACGACTTGGGAGACATACTCACTTGAAATAACAGATCCATTAACATGAGACTTTTTCATATTACTCACAGTAAAATACAAATCGTCTTCACGAATGTTCATAGGAATCATCATTACATCATCACTATTGTCTTTAAACTTTTTATTCATAATGGCAGAAAAGCGACTAGCACCTGCTGATTCACCTATAAAACCAAATAATCTCGTCTGCTTTGAGATTTGGTTGTCATCATTCATCATTGTATATTATCCTTATTTAACACCGACTATACCCCATAGTTCTCGTGCTTCTTCTTCTTCACATTTACATCTATAACAGACTTTATCTTCTGTGTTTGTACTAAAAACAACATCACATTCATCACAACGACGTACATGAAACTTAACAAGACTCTGTACTGTTGGAGTAAAAAACTCTTTGATGTCGTAAGAAGTTGAAAGAGTAAGTGCATCTGGTTCACATACATCATGACAGATATGACACTTTATACAAAGAAAAGGGTCAAACTCTATCTTTGAATTTTTCGTATCAGATGTAAGAGCTGCAGTTGGACAAACGCGGTAACACATTTGACATGCCGTACATAATTCTTCATTCATCAATTTTTGTGAAGTAAATGAAACTTCTGTTGCATCTACTACATGAAACTGTGAAGGTTTTTCAACTCTTTTTATCGCCGTGAAAAATATTTTTCTTCGATCAGGAATTGTCTTTTTTCTTAGAAGTGCAATATCTTTGTTCTCTAAACTATGTTCAACGAGTTCGTCACCAGCTTTTTGAACTTCGTCTTCAAAGTTTTTCTTTACTTTAGCGACTGTTTGAAGATTGACCGCATTTAAAAAGTCGCGTCTTCCGCTCTCTTTATTTTCACTCTCATAACAAAGATTTTCAAGCTTAATAGTTGCCGTATTTTCCATTGCGTCTAAAAGATAAGTCGCTTCTTCATAGTTACTCATTATCTGCTTATGACATGTATGTGCAATGTCACATCCATCACAATAACCCATGTCAAAAACAATCTCTTTTTTCAAAACTGCTAAAGAGATAATATGCTCAATGCTCAGTACTGAAATACAAGGAACATTTTTTCTACATGAGAGAAGATTATCTTCTGCTTCTGCAAAGTCAAAGAAAAAGTTTGTAGAGTTAAACTCTTCTAGTTCAAGTGCTTCGCTAGGACATACACCTACACAACCACCACAGGTTACACAAGATGAAAAGTTAATAGAAGGAAGATTTGTATTCTCCCCCATTACTATCGCGTTTGTTGGACAAACCTCTTCACATTTATTACATTCGCTATGAACACTTAAGGAACGAACACAAGAACCTGTACTAAGAGCTATCATTTTATAAACTTAGCTCTTTTGTAAGATATTCATTATCACTTAAAATAAACTCTAGTGCCATCTCTGCACCATCATAATAAAGCGGTGTTCTAGACTCATACTTCATATTTATAAGATAAAGTGGAGCCCAGTTAAGGAGGTGCTTATTTAAAAACTCATGCTGTGCAGTTTTAAAATCTTTTACTGCTATCATATCTCCATTTTTTTGTGCTTCGAATTCTGCATTTGTAAGATGATGCATAAATTCTAACTCAACGCCAATATGGTCAGATGAAAGTGTACGAGCAGCTTCATAATCTACCATAAAATCATAAGCACTGTATATATCTGTTACAGGATTTGCTCCGCCAGTTTCTATCATCTGATCATCTCTTGTATAAAAAGTTTCATAGGGAATAAGGTGTAAAACAGAAAGGTTAACAAAGTCAGGGTTTAAATACTCTTCTAAAAGCTTTTGTTCTGGAAGTGTGGTAAGAGGTTCCCATTCTTTAAGTGTTGGAAAAAAGTCCAACATTATTTCATCATTTTTAATCATTTTAAGAGTATCAATATCTAACTCTTGAAGCAGTACTCGCGACAAAAGAGCATATATATTCACACGTGATTGTAATTGTTGCATAAATCTTCTTTTATAATAGATTTTTAAAAGCTGATTTTAGCGGAAAAATCTGAATGTATGGTTAATTGTTCACTTGTGTCTCATTATAGATAGAGAGTGAAGGAAAAGCAAATTCTAGAGAATTCTGCTCTAATATAGCCATTAACTTATGCATAACATCTTCTTTTACTATTAACCAGTCTTCCCACATCACTGATTTTGTAAAACAGTAAACAAGTATATTTATACTGGAATCCGAAAATTCATCTAAAAAGACTAAAAGAGTATTTTTTACACCTTCTAAATCATCTTTTGAAACTAATTTTGCCATATGAGCATCAGAATTAATATGTTGATACTTTGTATTTTTAGTGGCAATTCCTGGATGTTTGTCTAACATTTCTCTTATTTGTAGCACAGTATTTTTAATATCTTGACTTTTAGAATCATACTTTACACCAATGCTCATTTTTATTCTACGACCAAGTATTCTTTTATTCCAGTTTTTAACATCTTTAGAGGCAAAAGTACCATTGGGAATAGCAATAAGTGCATTATCAAAAGTTCTCATTGTGGTTACTCGTAAACCTATCTCCACTACCACCCCCTCATGTCCATCTACCGCTATCCAGTCACCTTGAGAGAACACATCGCTAAAAAGGATGGAAAGTGTTCCAAAAAAGTTGCTAATGGTGTCTTTTGCAGCAAATGCAACAGCAAAACCACCTATCCCGAGTCCAGAGAGTACTGCGGTAAGATTGACACCAGCAAAAAATAGCATAATTAACAGACCCAGTATAATAATTACAAAATTTACAATTTTAATTCCAATATTAACCAAGTCGTTTTTAATGCTTCCGTTTCCATAACTTGCTTGTTTTAATTTAATGACGGCAACGGTATTTATCACTTTATAGATAAGAAGAGTAAACACAAATCCATATATTATGTTAAAGATTCTTTCAACACTTCCTAAACTACTAAAATTATTATAAACATTAATAATCATATGAATATTAATGACAATCATTAACTTATCTATTGTTACTTGTATACTTTTAATGACTTCGTGAGAATATTCTTTAAATATATTTATTTTTGGGATATAACGTTCTAGAACTATATTAAATGCTCTTCTAAAGAGATAAATCATAACAATTAAAACTAGAATAATACTAATTTTTATTATATTAAGTCCATATATCTCCAGAAAAGGATTAATCACCTCTACGATGGGAACAGTATTTACAAAAACTACGAAAGAGGCAAGATAATATTTTGAGTATTTATTTAGCCTATACATCGCCCCTTCATAGGTGTATAGATAACTAATTACATCCGCATTTATATCTTTTATTACTTGAAATTCTTCTATATTTTTTTTCACAGCCGTAAATATTTTTGACTCGTCCTCTTGCTTTAGCAAATATGAATAGTCAGCATCATAAAATTCTTGCATAGCCACTTTATTTGTAGTTATGTGCTCATTTAAGCGTTCGCGATACTTTTCTATAGTTGTTTCGTCCAAGCTTACTAGCACATTTCTTATCATTGTATTTTGATTACGAATTAAACTATATGATTTTAAAACAATCTCATCACGAAGAATGGCATACCTGTTTCCAGCTCTTTTATTTATAGCTATTACTTTTTTCAGTGCGATTATTTTTCTCTCAAAATTACTTAAATTTCTTATATAGTTATTTTTATTTATCATCAATTTATTCAAAGTGTTATGAAAAATCTCTTCTTGTTTTTCCACTAACTTTGTCAGCTCTTTTTCTGAAGTATTTAAGTCATTCATGCTTTCTGCAATAAGAATCTGGGAATCAATAAATTCAGAATATTTTACTTCCGCATGAAGAAAAACTGTACTAAAGATAACTAGGATGCAAAGAAAGTGCTTCGTATTGAACTTCATCACTTTCCTTAAATTCCTTCAGCAATCATAGCATCAGCAACTTTTTTAAATCCAGCGATATTAGCACCATCAACATAGTTGCCTTCAACACCATAATCCTTGGCAGTTAAAGCTACACGTTTACATATCTCTTGCATTGTCAGTTTTAGTTTTTCGTCAACTTTTTCAAAACTCCACTTACTCATAGAAGCATTCTGGGCCATTTCAAATTCACTTACGGCTACACCGCCTGCGTTAGCAGCTTTTGCAGGACCAAAACATAAACCATGAGATTGAATGATTGTTATGGCTTCAGGAGTCGATGGCATATTTGCACCTTCAGTGACACTTACACAACCATTTGTTACTAAGTTTCTAGCATCATTTTCTGTAAGTTCATTTTGTGTTGCACAAGGAAAAGCTGCATAACATGGGATATCCCAAACCGCATGACAACCTTCTTGATATTCTTCTACTGGGATATATTTTGCTTCAGGATGAATCAGTAAATATTTATCTAGAGAAGTTCGCTCTTCAAGTTTTAATACTTTAAGTAGTTCAATATCTATTCCTCTCTTGTCATAAATAGTACCTTGTGAGTCTGTACTTGTAACCGGGATAGCACCAAGTTGCAGTAATTTCTCAATAGCATGAAGGGCAACATTACCAGCGCCACTTACTGCACAGATTTTACCATTTAAGCTGTTTTTTCCTTCCATTTCCAGCATACTCTCAGTAAAATACACTGCGCCATATCCTGTAGCTTCTGGTCGCATAAGCGAACCACCAAAAAAATAAGGCTTACCGGTTAGAACACCTTCAAATGAAGAAGTTATCTTTTTATACTCACCAAATAAGTAACCAATTTCACGTCCACCAACACCAATATCTCCAGCAGGAACATCAATTCGTGGTCCAATGTATTTATGCAACTCTGTCATAAATGCAGAACAAAACTTCATAACTTCAAAGTCACTTTTACCTTTGGGATTAAAATCACTACCACCTTTACCTCCACCAATAGGAAGGCCTGTTAGCGCATTTTTAAGAATTTGTTCAAATCCTAAAAATTTTAAAATTCCTTCATTTACTGTAGGATGGAAACGAAGACCACCTTTGTATGGCCCTAGAGCATTATTAAATTGAACACGGTACCCTGTATTTACTTTAATATTTTGCTGATCATCCATCCAAGTTACTTTAAACTTTACAATTCTATCTGGTACCACAAGGCGCTCTAAAATCGAATACTTTTTATATTTATCATCAGATTCAAGCAAGGGAGCAATTGAACATATAACTTCTTCCATGGCTTGATAAAACACCTTGTTTTCATTACAATCACCATCTTCAAGTGTTTTTATTTTATTTTGTGCTATTGACATTACTGTTCCTTATATTTTATAAAATTATAATTTTATAATCCATATTCATCAATTATATTATAAAATATAAAATACGGTTTTTTTGATTTTTCACTCGGGATAAGAAACCCTAGCACTTAGCTAATTTGGCTTTTCAGAAGCTCTAATTTTTTTCTTATTTTTGCTTCTCACTTGTTAGAAAGTTTTACCTCTTTTCTTGTCTCTTCATTTTTAGTTTTCTTCGCCATTATGAGATTCCTGTATAATTATTTTAATAATAATTATACTCATAAAATATTTATGTTTTGATTAAGTTACTTTAATCGTACGTAAACACAAGTTATTCTTGAGTTGTATTTCGTAGTATAGCTATTATTGTCGTAAAATCTTCACTCCTATTTACAATTGTCTCAATCTGAGCTATTTTGTCCATAATATCTATAAATACTAGCATTGCAATAATTACAGTATAGGGTTTACTCTAAATCTTTGAATAAGGCACAATAGTTTTATATTTATAACTTATTCTTCTTATATTGCTAACAATGTAATATGTGAGGAATGAAAGTGTAATTCTTGCTATCAAAGAGTTACTTAAATTTTCAACTACTTTTACAATTAAACTATTAACTTTTGTGGGAATCAACAAATAGCTCTATAGTTTAATGTAAATACTAAAAAATATTTTTAGTGCTAATCCTGGGGGGGAAGACTGTGAAAATCTCACAGTCTCAGGAGTTTATAAATAATTTATATTATAGTGCAAGCGTGATATTTACAGTTGGTGTTACCGATGCATCAGGCCAAGGAATTGGTATAGGAGATGCAGCTTGTCCATCGCGCTTAAAGTCTCCATTACTAGAGTCTAACACACCGTCAGACATTGTGTCAAATGCAAGTGCAACATCAGTCGGCATTCCAGAGATGTATAATACATTTTTTGCACCATCGTTAGTGTTTCTCCACATCAAACGTGCAATGGCAGTACTAGTACTATATTTACCTTTAATTTTATAAGAACCGCCACTTGAGGTGGCTATATTTCCTACTGGAATATCTAAACCAACGGCTTTCAATCTATCTTGAACAGTAACGGTGTTATCCAAACGAATATTATTATTCTGTCCATTTCCATTTGTATCCCCCAGAATACTCCCTGTCCTATCTTGATAAGAGTTAGCTGCAACTTGCCATCCCTTAATCCAAGTATTATAAATCTTTTTCTGCTCAGCAGAACTAATTAAATCCTTGCCTTTCATAACTCCACCAATGATCAAACCTATAATTACCAATATTATTGATAACTCTACAAGGGTAAAACCTTTTCTCATAACTAACTCCTTAATTTTGATAATTTATTTTACCATAATTCTTAGACACTAACAAGCATAAGTCAAATTTAGTAAATAATATCTAAATATCACCCATTGAACTGTTATACTGCAGAAATAAGATCATACATAGGTCCCATTAAGCCAACCATTACAAGAGCCATAAAACCGCCTACTATGATGAGAACTACAGGCTCAATAACTTTACCTATATTCTCAGCAAAAAAGTCAACTTTTTCGTAGTAGTGTGCTGAGACTATGTCTAGTTGAGACTCTAATGTCCCTGCAGACTCTCCAATGCTCAGCATTCTTATGACAAAGGAAGGAAATATTTTTGTTTTTAAAAATGATGCTGAGAGTTGCTTACCGCTTGCAATATCATTTGTTATATCTTGAAGCGCTTTTTTGAAAATTTCATTTTCTATGTTTTTATTTAATGTATCCAAAGCACTGAATACTGGTATGCCCGACACAAGAGCAAGTCTTATATACTCTGATATAAATGCAGTATTAAAGCTCAAAATAACATTTTTCATTACAGGTATTTTTAGCAGGTATTTATCTGTATACCAACGAACTTTTCTATATTTCTTGTGTACTACTTTAAATGCTGCAATTAAAACAACAATACCAACAATCATATACCCTATATAGTTTGTAAGAAAATCAGATAGATTCATCATAAAAATTGTTAAAGGCGGTAACTTAACATCCATCTCTTCAAAAAGTTCCGTCATCTGTGGTAACACATAAATCATCCAAACGAACATGGCTCCCATGACAGCAGAAAAAGCAAATGAAGGATATATAAGTGCCGATTTTGCTTTCTTTTTAAGTGCAGTAATACGACGCAAAAAAGAGGCTCCCCGCTTCAGAGTAAGTTCAAGTTGACCAGTCTCTTCGCCAATTTTAATTAGGTTTAAAATCATAACACCTACTACATCTTTGTATAATTCAAATGCTACCGACAAAGATTTACCTCTATTTATATCATCAGCAATTTGAAACAGCATGTTTTTAAACTTTTTATTATCACTATCTTCTGCTAAATCAACAATACCCTGACGAAGAGGTAATCCTGCCTTTATCACAAGCTGGAAATTTTCCATCATTTCAATAACTTCAGCAGGTGTGACTTTCGTTTTCGTTGATGGAATAGCAGAGGAGATAACTGCTGGAATTTCTAATATTTTCAGAGGGAGCACCATATCTCTCTCAAGCATTTTGAGCAGGTTATCATAACCTGTTGCTTCAAGAAAACTGATACCTTTTTGTCCCTGTTTATTTATATTTAAAACCACAAAATGCATTAGTTGACGACTCTCTTTATTTCTTGAATTGTTGTAGTCCCCTGTAGAACTTTTATTTGCCCGTCCTCCTTTATAGAGTACATCCCTTTTTGATGGGCAACTTGCAGTATCTCTTGTGTACTTGCTTCTCTTGTTATTAGAGCTTCTATATCCACATCAATCTCAAGAATTTCCATGATAGATTCTCTTCCTCCATACCCTGTACCTCTACAATTATCACAACCTACTGCATCAAATAATTTGTAGTCCGGATATAAATCTAAAATACGATTTGAAAAACCTTGCTCAAGTAACTCTTCTTTTGTGATTTCTTTAGTAAGCTTACATACAGGGCATAATTTTCGAACTAATCTTTGAGCTATTACAGCCAAAAGCCCAGAACCGATGAGATAAGGTTCAATACCCAGATCGCTTAGCCTTGGAATGGTTCCGACTGCATCATTTGTATGTAAGGTCGATAAAACTAAGTGACCTGTAATTGACGCACGAACGGCTAACTCTGCCGTATCATGGTCTCTTATTTCTCCAACGAGCATAACATCTGGATCCTGTCTCATAAATGCACGGATTGCAGCTTGAAAGTTATAACCTGCTTTTTCATTTAACTGAGTCTGCTTTATGAAAGAAAACTTATACTCAATCGGGTCTTCAATGGTTAATACATTTTTTTTAAGAGAGTCAATTTTACGAAGAGCCGAGTATAGAGTAGTCGTTTTACCACTACCCGTTGGTCCAACTATCAGTACAATACCATAGGATTTAGAGAAATATTTTTCTACCTTTTCAATATTTCTTTCGGTAAGGCCAAGTTGTGAAAGGCTAAACAGAGAAGAGTTTTTTCCTAATAATCGCATAACAATATTTTCACCATTATTGGTTGGTAGTGTCGAAATCCTCAAATCGAATTCTTCATTTAAGAACTCGTAACTAAAAGCACCATCCTGAGGTTTTCTTTGTTCAGAAATATCCAGATTACTGAGAATTTTTATACGGGCTGTCAGCTGAGTATGCAACTTAATCGGTAACGAATAAGTGTATTGTAGCACTCCATCAATACGGAAAGAAATATGGGAAGCTGAGCTCTCTGGTGATATATGAATATCTGTTGCATGATCTTTTATGGCATTATTTAAGAGCAACTCAACGAGATGAGGCGTGTTTATTTCTATATCGCCAAGAGAATCTTGAATAATCTTTGTAATTTCTGCATCAATAGGATTACTTAGTTGGTAATAGAAAATTTCCGCATATCTAGCAATTACTTTCTCATCTTCAACAACAAATTTTACATTTCTTTTCGAGATTTTTCGCAGATAATCAAGTGTAGCAAGATCATTTACCTCTTGTGTAGCTACTGTTAGAGTATGTTCATCTACACTAACAGGTAAGATATTTTTTGTTTTTGCTACACTGTATGGAACCAGCCTTAGAGCTTCAATGGAAGGTATTATAAATTCTAAATTAAGATACGCCAGATTACTCTGCATAGCGATTGCTTGTGCTATTTCACCTGAAGTTACAAAATCTAAGTCCTGCAGGGTTTCACCAAAAAATTTAGGATTTGCTTTTTGTACACCTAATGCTACTTCAATCTGCTCTTTAGTTATAAAATTCAACTCTTCAAGGAGTTGACCTATTGGTTTGTTTTGTGTCATATTTACTCCTAATTTTATGGTTTTCTAGGTGCCATACAGATACCTTAACTTACAGTACAATTTAGACCAATTTCACAATCAGTTTTCTTGTCACAAAAACTTCTTTAGCTTCTTTTTGACATCTTTAATTTTATCTGCTACAGCTGTTCCAGCACTTCAATCCGAATCAATTGTAATAATATATTGTTTTGTTCTTGTTCTTGTAGCTGGTGGATTTTCTGTTGCTACACAAGTAAAAAGTACTGTTCCTGGTGCATCTGGAATTCCTGAAAAATCTGGATCACTAAAACTGATATTATGATTTAATGCAGGTGTACAGTTAATATTGACAGATGATATATTGTTTTCCACATAAAGAGTTGCATTATAATTAACACCAACAGTGCCAAGGGGCAATCTATATGTTATGAATTCAAATGGCTTATCATTACAATTTACATTCCGTTTTAATTCATCGAGGCCAATCCACTCTACAATATCATCATAAAAGTCTACTATATTTACGGGGTTTGGTTCGTCGTCACCTTTTTCGGTTGGTCCATGTATTGTTACTAAATTCGGTGTAACTGATATATCTTGAGCAGTTTGCATGTTGTAGTTTGCTCCGGCTGCTGCTACGATAAATGCTACATTATTTATTGTACGAGCAGGAGAAATGCGATTATCAATAACTGTTAAATTTGTTGTATTAAAAGCACAAATATCAAAATTGTTAGCTAAATTAGAATCGGTAAAATAAGCGATAGGTTTAAGTGTACCAGTATTTGGCGAAAGATCAACATCAAACTCAGCTATGGTAGGCAAGTCTATCCATTCCATGGCATAACCAATAACGGAATCTTTCGCCGTTTTTATCTGCTCTTTTGCTTCTGTTACCTTAGCACTCTCTCTCATGGATTTTAGTGCCTTTAATGACCCTCCGATTATGAGCCCGATAATAATCAGAACAATTGATAATTCAATGAGTGTAAATGCTTTTCTTTTCATCTCTTAATCTCCCAATTCAAACACTCTTTTATATACCGTAGTATATAGTGGATGAATGTTGTCAACTTTCTTTAGAATATTTTTATATAAAGAGGTGGCTTTTTTATCTTGGAGTATATCGAGTGCACGAGCATAGGCAAAAATATTGTAAACATCAGTCGGATTTTTCTCGTAAGCCATTTTATAAAAAGAGTGTGCTCTTTTTGAATCTTCTTTATTTTCAAAATAGTAACCACTAAGTAACATCAGTCTACCACTTCTGTCAATCATAATATAAGGAGAGAGATTACTGTAGTACTCCTCTTGGTTACTTTGTACTGCCCCATAGGCATATGAATAAACTAATTTACCATAATACTGTTCTTTGTCTATAATGGCTTTTGCATCAAACCAGGCCCCACGTTTTCCATAAAGATAACAAAGATTATTTTTAATTTTTTGATTTGTATTTCCGGACGATAGAAGCATTTCGTAATAAATTATAGCTTCACTTTCATTGTTTTTTTGATATGCGTTTTGGGCTTTAAATAAAATATTTGATCTATCAAATTCAGATATTGTACTTTTAGGAGTTCTTGCATTTTGAGAATCTTTTTGATATGATAAAGTAGACTCTGTCTCTACAATGTATGCATCAGTAAACCCAATTTCATAAAACTGTTCAATTTCTGGTTTCAGTTTACTATATGATAAACTTCGAGCATACCTGATTGTCGTATAGTCACCAATTTTATGCAGATATGTTTTACTGCGAAGTTCTTTTGGAACTTTTTTGAGTGTTTTTTTAGCTAAAGTTGCATTATGTGATGAAAACAACTGTATCGCATAAGCCTTTAATAAAAAATTTTCTTTTTGCGTTTGAAAAACTAATGTGTCCGAAGCAAATACAAGCAGAGAAAAACAAAGGGCTGTGAGTATCTTCATTATTGTGTTACCCTAACTCTAATTAAGATAACGAGTTCCCGTTTTTCCTTTGTGTTTATTGTTTTTTTAAAAAGTGCTCCCAACCACGGAATATCACCTAAAATTGGAACTTTTTCTTCTGATTTAGAAATGCTATTATTTATTAAACCGCCTATCAGAACAAGATTGTTATTTTTGGCATATATTACTGTTCCAGCCTCTTTGATGTTCATAACCGGTGCCGTTGCTACAGATACTCCGTCTTCATTAATATAATCAACTACCTCTTCAATACTTGAAGTGATCGGGGTAATATTTAACATGATTTTTCCATCATCCATAACAGTAGGTGTTACACCCATTGTAACTCCATTTAAAACATCTCTTCGATTATATGTTACCTCACTCGTACTAGCTGACCCACCTGTTCCCTGGGTAATTTGAACCTCTTTCTCCCAAAATGGGACAAGCTTCCCAGATGATATCATAGCGGACTGTCCACTCAACACGTTGATACTTGGGTTAGAGAGAGTGTCAACATCTCCTGATTTATCAAGTGCATCTATAACGGCTGAAAAATTATTTGCTGTGTAAGACATTGTTCCTGCAACAGCACCACCTAAGCCAAGTGTTTGCTGTAGTTGAAACTGGTCACCGGTAGTAAATACACTCTCTGATAGAGCATCCCAATTAACACCTAGTGCATGAGAGTCATTTAAAATCACTTCTAATATTTTTGCTTCAATCAACACCTGTTTGTTAGACTGTTCCTTGATTCTGCTTATTACATTTCCAATGGCATCTATATTATTCTTTCTGTCATATACACTTAATATTCCACTAAATTTGTTGAGTGTGTATTTTCCATCAGAGCTCATCAGAGATGCTATATTTTTTTCAAGTTGTTCGTAAAAATTGTTTATATCTTTTGGGTTCTCAAACTTGAGTTTAAATTCACCTTTGATTCCATCTGAACTACCCTCTCCCCCTGCTGAGTTTAGTGTATCTCCTCCAAGTTCCGTTGTATAGGAAGATGATGTGTGAATATAAGGTATTAAAAAGTTTTTTTGCTCAAACTGCTTCACATGTAAAATATTACCTCTTAATTCATAGAAACAGCCAGTGATATTCATAATTATGTCAAGAGTGTCTTTTAGCCCTGCTTCTTTGACGGAAATAGTAATAGGAGTATTGGTATCTACATCCTTATCGATAATCAAATTTAAACCAGATGTCTTTGATATTAAATACATCACTTTGTTAAAGTTTGCCTGTTCTATGGAAAATGTTATTTTTTTATCGTCAAAAACAGAAATCTCTTCATAAACTGAAGGCAGTCTCATTTCAGGTACATTGTTTTTTTGATCTAAATTTTTAAAGGCTTCAATCTCTTGACTTGCAGTTTTCATCTTTGACAACTCTATATCTTTGAGCGAGGGGGTATCATGATTTGAACACCCAGAAAAGAGAAATAATAGTGTAATTACTGGAACAATGAAAGCCATTTTAGTCCTTTGTTAGTTTTTATTTGTACAGAATAGTTTGTTATTTTTGTAACTACTGTAGTATTATCCACTTTGCTACCCACTTTGACTATCAAGTTGTTAATTATAGCAGTTTTATCATCAGGAAACAGTGCTTGAAGTTTGTATGTATAGGTTTTTTCACTAGCAGACTTAACTGAAGCAACTCTAGCACCTTCTTGTTTTTTGTAAAATAGATTGTCAGTCGCCCACTTAGCATTTTTTTTTCTTAACAATGATTTATTTTTAATCTTTTGTAATGATTTATATTTTGATTCAATTTGGAAATATGCATTTGTTTTTACATCTAAATCTTTATTTAAATATTTTTTATATGTTGGAAAAAGATAGTGGGCATTATCTACAATTTCCTTATTAAAATAATAGACTAACAAAGAGATCATAAAAGGTAAAATCAGTAAAAAAAACTGTTTCCTACTTAGATACATTACTTTCTCCATTATATTGCTGAACAACTTTAATTGTTCCTTTTAAACTTGACTCATCCATTTTGAGCTCTCTAAATTCCAAAAATCCATTTTTAAATTTCATATTTACAAAATTAGCGAGTTGATCTTTATCTCCCCTATTAAGGCTATATGATAAATCAATATTTTTTGAAATATTTTCTGAGTAAATATATCTACTTACGATAAAGTTATATTTGTTTACATTATCATCAAAAAATGTGATCAGGTTTTCATCACTATTTTGAGAAGAATTTTGTTTAGTCTTAATTATTGGAAAAATATCATTATTAATCCATTTGTTTATTTGTGACACTTTTTCCATCTTTTTTATGTTTTTTTTGTATTGCCTATTAATTGCTTCAACTTTAAGCTGCTCTATTTCAAACCAATCTATCAGTGTCAACAACAATACTAAGATTGCAAAATTGATGGTAATAAAAATAATATTTCTCATTATCTTCTTCTTTTTCTCAAAATTTCTGTTTTATTTCTCTCTTTTTTAGAACTTTCTATGGTTAAAGTTGTATCAAAATTCATTTTTGAGTAGTCTGTATTATTTTTATATGTACTACTAAATGTTGAATTAATATCTTCAAACTTATTAAAAAAAAGTTTTTCAAATCGATAAAGGTCTTTAAGGCTTCTAAAAGAGTGTTTAAATTTTACATTTAATTCCAAACTCTTGTCAAGATATTGCCATTGTAATTCTTGTGGTTTTAGCAGCTCAATAAGTGGTTTTAATGTCAAGATAAGATCTAAAGGGTGATACTTTAGATATTGTTCTACAATTTGAATATATTTTAAACTTGAATGAAGCTCTTCGATGGAATAAGTATGTGTTTTATTAGCTGTTTTATTTAATTTATCTTTAATTATTTCATAGTTTTGAAGTGAATCAGCATATGAGGAATATTTTTCATAAGTATAAAAGAAACTTATTAAAACAAATATTATCGATGCAGTAAGTAATACTTTTGAAATTATATTATATTGTTTATGTGCTAAAACCGAAGTTGGCAAAAATTGATATTTTTTTGGTATAAACCAGCTTCCTATAGCAAAGATATGTTCCTGAGCTTCTTCGTATTCAAATCCTTGTATGAATGTATTTGGATATAGTACAGTAACCCCTAACTCAGATGACATGCAGATATGCTCTACCATAATTTCATCTATAACTATCGAGCCACTCAATGCAATAATCGAAAAGTTTATTTCACGAAATTGTTGCTGTGCATATGCGATTGATTGGGTAATCCCTTCAACTAAGTTTAACTCTCGAAGTTCTGCATTATCCGCTGTAATTCTATGTTCACGGCTAAAAATAATTGCTTGTTTATGAATAGCGATTATAGTTATTTTATTGGCTTGAGTATGCACTGAAAAAAAGGTCTCATCCTTGATACATTCACACGATATTCCAAGTAATGAAAATTTATTTGTACTCGCACTTTTTAGCTCGTTCAAGTTTTTAATTAATTCTAGTACACTTAGATAATTATCTTCGAATACTCCATCAATTAAATATGTAGTTGTTTCATCATTTATATTTTTCGGTAATGGCACATAGTTGAAAATTAATTTCTTATTAATGTCTACTTCATGTAGTTGCATTAAGATTAAGCTTCTTATAACACTTTCATTATTTATAAGAGATTCGATAGTGATTTTTTCAACTACATCTTCATCTTGCTCAATACTTAAATAATAAGACTTTTTATTTTTTAAAAATTCACTTAACTCAGATAAGTCAATAATTTGCTGATTGATAATAGAAAACTGTTTACCATTTTTTTGTACAAAAAGAACATAAACATAATCATTTTGAATATTCAGGGCATAAAACTGTTTCATTTATTTTTTATCTTTAATAACATATTTTTATATCATATAAGTTATACTTATACTATAGTACCACTTTCAGTCTTATGACAACAAGTTTAATTACCATATTCTACACTAAATTTCTTATGAAATCATATTTATTTGAAAATATCCATCGTATATTCATTTTCTGCACATTTTTAGTTTATACTTCTTTTGAGTAGTTTGTTAGAAGTAATGTTTCGGTACTTAGCTAAAGCGGCTTAGTCTAGTTTGTGCGAAAGTCGGATAATTATTTTCAAACAAAGAAAAGGTTTATCAGAGGCATCAATGTTCTATCACTCAATTATAGCGATAGTCTCTCAAATTTTATGCTGGATTTCGCAATTAATATGGGTAATTATACAAGAGTGTAGAGGAGCGTGCACTTGGTCACACGTAAAGCTGGTGCAGGAAGGAAAGCAATTCTAAATAAGACAAGTGATAAAAAAGTTATTGAAGAACAAATAGGTCTATATCCCCATCAACCTAAAAAAGCTTATGCCATAACAATTGAAAAACTTTCAATACAAATGAGCTATAAAACATTCAAACGATTTTTAAAAAAGTACTCAATCTAAGCTATAAACGAGTAAGAAGAGATACAGCAAGAAAACCAGATTCAACATTATGTAAAACAAAGAAGAAAGAACTTGAAGAATTAGAATCTAAAGCACTTACCGCTGCAATAGATGTCGAATATTTCGACAAAAGTGGATTTAATCTTAATCCAAATCTACCTTATGCTTGGAATAAAATCGGAGAGACACTCAGCATCCCATCAAAGAGATCTGGAAATTTAAATGTTCTTGGATCCCTCAATAAAAATAAATCTATTTTATTCGCATCAACTACTAATCAAAGAGTAGATACGGAAGTCGTAATCGCTTATTTTAATCTCTTCGCAGAAGAGATTACTAAACCAACAGTTGCAGTTGTTGACAATGCATCCATACATACAAGTAAAAAGTTTAAAGATATGCTACCAATATGGGAAAGAAAAAAACTTACTATTTTTTATCTTCCACCATACTCACCACAACTAAATCCGATAGAGATGGTTTGGAAGTTTATGAAATTAATTTTACTGAAGACAAAGTGAGTAGTTTTCTCCAATTATAACTTTGGTTTTTCAAGAGTCTACAATAGACATCTTTCTTAAAACTATCCTCGCTTGTTTCATAAATATAGCTATCTTTTTATTCATCACAAGCATGTAAACGAAGTGAAGCACCACTAAGTGTATTGCAACTCCATCTTCTTTTGAAATGGTTTATTACTGAAATTATACAGTAATATCCCTACTTATAGGCTTTTATTAGAATACTATTTTATACAATCATATGTTTGTTGTTTTTGTAAAGAGTTATAAGGAAAGGTGCTTTAGGCTCTACTGTTTTGGAGGTTTGATGCTATTTTCTCGATTTTAGGTGCGAGAGTTAAGGTAAGATTCCTATACTTTTAAGTAAATTAAGCTAGAATTAGTAGTAATATATTTTAATATAACTAATAGGAAGAAATATGCTTCAAAACCTCAGTATCGCTAAAATGATGAATTACCTTGTCTCAATGGTAAGTTTTTCTATTTTTTCAGCTACATTATTTGTCTTCTGGGCAATGTCAAATGTTGAAAGTGAGTATTCAAATTTACGTCACAGTTCAATGAAAGCAGGCTTTATGACCTTAGAAATAGAAAAAAGCTTAAACTATGTAAGTAGAACAACAAGAGACATTATGCTTGGCGGTGACTATAAAAAAGACATGGAAAAACTCGATAATACAATTGAAGGAATTCGTTCAAACTTTAATACACTTAATAGTATTATGGAAGATGAAAATTCACTTACACTTGTCGCAGAAGCAAAATCATCAACTATGCTCTTTTTAGAAAACTCTATATCTATGATGCAGGGCCTAAATCATGATAAAATTGAAAATGAGACAGCAGCAATATATAGTCGATACAAAGAAGAACTTTCACCTTATGCAAATAAGTCTAGAAAATCATTTAAAAAACTTATTACACTAAAAAAGCAGGAACTCCAAAAAAACTCTGAGAATCTTGAAAATGAAATAGTATTTTATAAGTACCTTGTATTAATTGCAGGTCTTTTAGCAGGTTCAATTGCACTAACGATCTCAACAATGATTAGAAAAACTATTGTCAAAGGTATAAGAAGTTTTACTGAGATTATCTCATTTTCAGCAGATGGTGATTTTTCACATACACATAAACTTTCAACTAATGATACAGAGCTTGGTACTATGGGAGAAGGCCTTACAAAACTTCTTAAACACACTGATGATCTTATAAATGAGATAAACATTTCCATCACAGATGCTTCTAATGGAGTTTTCACACATCAAATTTCTTCTGATGGCATGTCAGGTAATTTTGTTATCGCGATAGAAAGTGTTTCTCGAAGTATCGATTCTATGTTGGAACAACAAAAAAGTGCTAAAAAGGATACCTTTAACTCAAAAGTAAGTGCGCAAAGTATTAATGTTACAGAATCTCTCACTATTATTCAAGAAAATTTAAAAACAAATATACAGGGCTTAAAAGATGTAACAACTGAAACAACTGCTACATCTGAACTTGCAAATAGTTCAAGAAATGATATTAACGATGTTGTAACTCAACTTCACTCTCTTAATGACCAAGTAACATCAAATAACGATAGTGTTGTAGATTTAGCTTCGAGAACTGCTGATATCACCTCTGTGATTGAGCTTATTACAGATATTGCTGACCAGACTAATCTTCTTGCCCTCAATGCTGCAATTGAAGCGGCACGTGCTGGTGAACATGGTCGTGGTTTTGCTGTAGTTGCCGATGAAGTGCGTAAACTTGCAGAGAGAACACATAAGGCAACAAGTGAAATTTCTATCTCTATTAAGTCTTTACAGCAAGGTATGAGTGAGATTCAATCAAGTTCTGATCAAATGGCAACAACAGTTCTTAGTTCTACTGAAAAGATAGAGCACTTTGAGCATACACTTATAGAGCTTAATGATAAAGCATCAACTATTGTTGATTTTTCTTATCATATGGAAAACACATCATTTATAATTTTAGCAAAAATTGACCATATACTCTACAAAGCTCGTGCATACAACTCACTCTTAGCAATGAGAAAAATCTTAAGTCCTGTAGATTCACATCAATGTAATCTTGGCAAGTGGTATGAAACGGAAGGAAAGGGAAGATTCCAATCTACCCCTGCTTATGCTAAAGTAGGTACACCTCACAAACTTGTACATAAGTATGCTAATGCAAATCTTGCCTACCTAGAGAAAGAGGATAGCCTAGATATTATCATTGATGATAGTGAACTAATCCTTGCTAACTATGCAAATATGGAAAGTGCTTCAAATCAACTTTTTCCACTACTTGATCAGATGCTTCAAGAGGGTGAATAGTTCGGACTTAACGTTGAGTTAAGCCTTATATTGTAACATTTTGTAACTTCAATATAAGGCTCTCTATGAATTGGCGTACTAAAAGCGAATCTAGACTAGAAAAAATGGGTGAGAAGATAACTCTGCACCCAAAAAAAATAATCCTCTTTATGATGCTAATCAGTATTTTACTGATTTCAAACCTCCCTAAAATAACAATAGACACTTCTACTGAAGGTTTTTTACATACAAATGACCCTGCTCTTGTTCGTTATGAAGAGTTTAAAGAACAGTTTGGTCAAGATGAAAAAATACTAGTAGTAATTCAAGCTAAAAATATATTTGATCTTAGCACTCTTCAAAAGATTAAAACACTCCACACTGAACTTGAAAACTCAGTACCACATTTAAATGACATCACTTCATTAATAAATGCAAGAAATACACATGGAGAAGGTGAGCAACTCATTGTAGAAGACCTATTTGAGAATTTTCCTACAAATGAGAAAGAACTTGCAGCTATAAAAGAATTAGCTCTTAACAATGCAATGTATAAAAACCTTCTTTATAATGAAGACTATACAATGACTACTATTATACTCGAGCCAAATACTTATGAAAGTTCAAATGATGTAGATGCACTTGATGGTTTTGAGATTGAAAGTGCAGGTGAAGACATAAGTAATGAAGAGTCAGAGTTTTTAACTGATCCATCTAAAAGTGAAATGGTGAGAACAGCTGATAAAATCGCCAAAGAATTTAATAGTGAAGGATTTACTGTTTTTGTAGCAGGCTCTTTAGCAGTAAACGATTACAACAAACAGTCCGTTCAAAAAGATATGCAAAAGTTTGTAAAGTTAGTTCTTTTAATGATGATGGCATTCTTATTTATAGTATTTCGTAGAATTAGTGCTGTCTTACTTCCTATCTTTATCGTTGTTTTATCTCTTTTAACAACTATATCTATTATGGCTATTGTTGGGACACCTATAACTATTCCAACACAAATTTTACCATCCTTTTTACTCGCCGTTGGTATTGGTGCTGTTGTTCACCTTCTAGCAATGTTTTTTAAATATTTAAATTCCCCTGAAAATACTAAAGAGTCAGCCATTAGTTACTCTCTAGGACACTCTGGACTAGCGATTATTATGACATCACTTACAACTGCTGCTGGACTTTTGTCTTTTTCTACTGCCTCAATTGCTCCTATCGCCGATTTAGGTATTTTTGCAGCCATTGGAGTAATCATTGCATTACTAAATACTCTTGTATTATTACCTGCAATTCTAGCGGTTCTTCCTATAAAACCAGCGAAAGTGAAGCATCAAGAAAAAAGTCAAAAAATGGATACTTTATTAATCGCTATTTCTGACTTTAGTTTTAATCATGCAAAGAAAATTGTAGTGGTAAGTTCAGTCATCGTCATAGTATGGGTTTACTTTGCGATGGGAGTAGAGTTTAAGCATGATCCTCTCTCTTGGCAACCAGATGACTCTCCCGTAAAAATTGCAACTGCTACGGTTGACCATGAACTCAGAGGTTCTGTGACTATGGAAGTTATTATAGACACAAAACAAGAAAATGGTCTTTATAGTTCAGAGTTATTAACAAAGATAGACTCTCTTGTTAAAGAAGCACAAGAACTAAAAACAGAGAAACACTTTGTTGGAAAAGGGTGGAGTGTTGCAGATGTTTTAAAAGAGATTCATAGAGCACTTCATGAAAATAAAGCAGAGTATTATGCCGTTACTAAAAATGATGCACTTATACCTCAAGAGTTTCTACTTTTTCAAAATAGTGGTAGTGATGATTTAGAAGACTTTGTTGATAGTACTTTTTCAAAAGCTCGTTTAACATTTAAACTACCATGGATGGAAGCTGGTGAATATGCAGAAATTAGTGATGAGTTAACTCATCTTCTCAAAGTTGGCCTTGGTAATGATGTAGAGATTACGATTACTGGAATGGTACCATTGTTTCAAAGAACTTTAGCCGCTGCTATGAGTTCTATGGCTGTTAGTTATGTAGTCGCGTTTATACTCATCGGGATAATGATGGTTATACTTCTTGGAAGTTTTAAAATCGGTCTTACTAGTATGATTCCTAATGTGCTTCCAATCATTATGACGATTGGCTTTATGTCTATGGTAAATATGCCTTTAGACATGTTTACTATGCTTGTAGGAGCTATTGTTATTGGTCTGAGTGTTGATGATACTGTTCACTTCTTTCATAACTTTGCAAAATACCATCACCAAGGCTACTCAACTAAAGAGTCAGTTGAAAAGACAATGCTTGGAACAGGCCGTGCACTAGTAGCAACAACTATAGTTCTTTCACTAGGTTTTTATGTATATATGTTTGCATCACTTACAAACCTAATAAACTTCGGTATATTAGCTGGTGGAGCGATAACAATAGCACTGTTTTCAAACATTATACTCGGGCCTGCACTACTTACTCTTATAACTAAAGATAAAAAATAATTAAAGGATATAAAATGATTTTCAAAACACTACTAATTGCGAGTTTAACACTTAGTTCTCTAATGGCTATTACAGGTCAAGAGATTGCACAGAAAGCTCATGATAGAGATGAGGGGGATAACTCTATATCTAATATGAAAATGACTCTCATAGATAAAAATGGAAAAAAACGTATTCGTGATCTTAAAACTTTTACAAAAGACAAAGGGGAAGATAAACTCAAATTAATGTTTTTTCTGACTCCTGCAGATGTTAAGAATACTGCATTTTTAACTTATGACTATGAAGATTCAAACAAAGATGATGATCAGTGGCTATATCTTCCAGAACTAAAAAAAGTAAAACGCATTGCATCTAGTGATAAGAGTAGTTCTTTTATGGGAAGTGATTTCACATACTCAGATATGACTTCTAGAAATGTTAGCGACTATACATATAAAATAATGAAAGAACTTACAGTAAGAGGAGATAAAACATGGCAGATACTTGTTACACCAAAGAGTGAAAAAACTATAGATGAAACTGGATATACCAAGTCTATAATTTTTGTAAGACAAGATAATTTTGTAATCATCCAAGCACTGAACTACATTAAATCTGGGAAAAAACTAAAATATATGATTGTCAAAGGTTTAGAAAAAATTGATAATATATGGACCGCAACAGAGATTCATATGACAACTAAAAAAGGGAAGAAAACTCTTCATAAGACTATCTTTAAGTTCTCTGCTATTAAGTATAGCCAAGATCTTCAAGAGTCACTATTTACCACTCGTACACTTGAGAGAGGTCTGTAACAGATGTCAACGAAACTACTTTTATCACTTGCATTGACATCTTTAATCGCAAGTACACATTTACTTGCGCAGAATGATACTGATATGGATTTAGGTGGTTTTGACACAGAAGAACTGACGAATGAAGATAGTAATGACTTAGATGGATTTTCAGATGAAGAGAGTGAAACAAATTCAAATGAAAAAGTCCTAGCTCCAAAAAAACAATCTATATTCTCCATTAATGGTAACCTCGCGTTTAAAACCTCTTATGGGTATATTCCCCATAGTGTAAAAGCTCATCAAGTAGATACTAAACCGGTAGATTATTCAGGTTTTAACCAAGCACAAACTTCTCTTTACCTTCAAGTAGATGGTAAGTTATCTGATGATTGGAAAGTGAGAATAAGTGGTGATACTTTTTATGACGCTCTTTATGACATAAGAACCAATAACGATTATAATCAAGATACATTAGATGATTATCGTACTCAGATTAGATTTGATGATACTTATATTCAAGGTCGTTTATCTCGTAGTATAGATGTAAAAGTAGGACGCCAAATCGTTGTCTGGGGGAAATCAGACAGCATACGAATAACTGATGTTATCAACCCCATTGATAATCGTCTTCCTGGTATGACAGATATAGAAGACTTAAGACTTAGTACAACTATGGCTAAACTAGACTACTACCTTGGTCAATGGAATTTTTCAGCAATGGCTATTGGAGAGACAAGAACTTTTATAGAGTCAGCTCCTAGAAGTGAGTTTTTTCCTGTTGATAGTATTTTCCCAGGTGCACCCGATCCATTTATCACTTTAGAAAACCCAGAAATTTCATGGGATAATATGCAGTATGCTTTTGCTGCAAATGGAATTTTCTCCGGATGGGATCTCTCTTTTTACGGGGCTGATGTACTTGACTCTAGATGGCACATAGAAGGCTCTCTCCCTAATGCTACTCGCGAAGTATCAAAAATACAGATGCTTGGAAGTGCAATTAACATAGTTACTGGTTCTTGGCTTTTAAAAAGTGAAGTTGCTTATATAGATGGTATCAAATACAACTCTACTCTTGATGAGAAAGCCAGAGTTGATACTCTTGTTGGAGTTGATTACATGGGTATTAAAGATAGTGTACTCTCTCTTGAAATTGCCAATAAGCGTATATTTGACTATGAAACACAGATGTCAGGTGCACCTACTGGTATTATCCCTTATGTTCCTGACTATACACAAGAAGATGAAGTGCAAACAGCTATTAGGGCTACTCGTTCATTTGAAAATGATTCCATTAATACAACTGTCCTTTTAAGTATGTTCGGACATAATTGGCAATATGGTGGATTTTTCAGAGCTTCAGTTACATATGATGTTGTAGATGCTGTGGTTGCTAATTTTGGAGTTATTGATTATATAGATGCTGCTAAAAAAGAGGATAAGCCTTTTATGAATGCTATCAGTAATAACGATAGAGTTTTTGCAGACATTACTTATAGCTTTTAACTTATCCAAAATATTTATTTGAGCTTAAAAGCTCAATAAAAGTATCCGCCATCTTTTCATACCCTATTTCATTTGGGTGAACGGCATCATTTCTCAGAAAATCATCTAAAGTTATTTTTTTTAGAACTTTATTTTCGAGTAAAATATCCATCTCCTCTGCAGTATCTATATATATTTTGTGTACTTCATGAGCATAGTCATAATAATCTGGAACACCAATCAACAGCACTTTTGCACCTGAATCTTTAATAAGCTTAATCATTGCTAGCATGTTACTTTTTAGCATTTGAATTGAGAGTTTGCAGAGTATGTCATTTGCACCATGACAGAGTATCACTAAGTCTGGTTTATATAAAAGTAACTCTGGTAAGCGAGATAAACCCGCATGTGAAAACTCACCATCTACTCCAGCATTTATTATTTCCAGTTCAGTTTTTTTCTCAAAATATTGTGGATAGCTACACTCATACCCCACTCCAAAGCCATTCGTTAGACTATCCCCAAATGCTAATATCACACTTTCATCCTTTATCTTAAGTAATTTTATATGCATATTTTATCAGTTTTATTCAGTTTTTATTTTCAAAGTTAAAAATAGAATAATTTTGTATAATAAACTTATAAAACTTGGAGAAACTATGTTTAAAACTTTATATGCCATTACTTTTACTTTGCTCTTTACAGCTTGTTCAAATACGAATGAAACCCCTCAACCACAAGTTAAAGTATCACCAACTATATTCCATGAGGGAGTAAAATTTCTTGAAGACGACAGAGTGCAAAGTTCATTTTGTTATGCATATGGACTAGATGAAGGGAAATTATCTGCAAGAAATAAAGTAAAAGAGATTGCTTTACGTCAAGCTATAGAAGCTTCTAGTGTTAAAATCATGAGTATGTTTGAAAGCTCAGAAAAATGTGAATCAAGTCAACCCTCATGCCAAACTCAAATTAAAAGCTATTTTCAACAAGTAAGTAATAGTTTTTACAATAATGTCACCCTTAATTATCAAGATTTATCTACGAGTAAAGTTTGTGTCATAGCTACAGGACAAGTGATAAAAATACTCCCCAAAGAAAAAACAAAAAAAAGTCATCGAATTATTGATCTTATGAATAAAAATTTTCTTAATAACCCTAAAGAATTAGGTGAAATTTTTGAAGACATGGACACTTATATCAGACCAGCGACTGTAGAGATAAAAAGTGGTCAATATCGTATGGGAACACTACTGAAAAAAAACTCACAACCCCTTCATACAATTCTTATAGAAAATGATTTTCACATTGGAAAATATGAAGTTACAAAAGCAGAGTTTAAACTTTTCATCAAAGACACAGGTTATGTAACAGATGCTAAAAAAGATGGAACATGTATGGTATACGATATGAAGCATATTAATAAAAAGGGTATTACATGGGATAACTTGCCTTTCTATCAAGGGGATAACGAACCTGTAGTATGTGTGAGTTACAATGATGCTCGAAACTATGTAAAATGGTTAAGCCATAAAACACAAGATAATTACCGTCTTCCCACAGAAGCTGAATGGGAATATGTTGGACGCGCAGGGACAGATACTACATGGAGCTTTGGAAATGAGAAAAATACTTACAAAGAATATGCTTGGTACGCTTCAAATTCAGGAAAGCAGACTCATCCTATAGGTACTAAGAAGTCTAATCCATGGGGTATTTATGACATGAGTGGTAATGTATGGGAGTGGTGTGAAGATTCATACATGACATACAAAAGCACACCTCGTGATGCTACTGCCCTTACATCCTCTCATGTTAAAGTTTTAAGAGGAGGAGCATGGATGACAAAATCTACCCCAATAGGTTCAAGATGGGCTAAATCTTCAAATAATCGTTATTACGGTATTGGATTCCGAATAGTTAAAGATGCCAAAAAATTATAATACTACTATATATCCAAGAAGTATTATAAAAACAGTGAGGTTAATCTTTAAAGTTTAAAGATATTATCGTGCCCTCTCCTACCTGAGAGTCCGCAGATATATCTATTTCCATCACTTCACAAAGTCTTTTCACTATGTCTAAACCTATTCCATTACCACTGACATGCTCTTTATAAGAACGTTCAAATATATATTCGGGGTTTTCTATGCCAATGCCATTGTCTTCTATACACAATAAATCATTTTTCATATAAATTTGCACATAGCCATTCTCAATATTATATTTACAGGCATTTGAGATAATATTAACAATTATCTGTTTAAATGCACCTCTATTTACAACGGCATATACTTCAGTTTGTTTTACTATAAATTGTAAATGTGGAAATATTTTTCTATGAGTATTGACAACCTCATTTATAATGTCAAAAAGGTTCTCTTTTTGTACTAGCATAGTATCTTCTTGCAGTAAAACAGTAAGATTATTATGAAGTTGACCAATATCTTCAAGACTATGCTTAATTCTCAGAAGTGGCTTATTATTTGTAAAGTCTTTTTTTGACTCTAAAAGTTTTATGTTTAAAAACATCGCAGCTATGGGTGTATTTAAATCATGAATTAAATCTTTAGAGAATTTATCTAGTTTTGTGATTGCTCTTTGCATAGGTCTTAATGCTCTCATCGCTAAAAAATAACTGAGTATTGCAAAGAGTAAAAGGAGAATCACTTGAACGAAAATAATATATAATTTAACACTCAAAAGCTTCTCTAAGTAATCTGTTTTATCTTTAGTTATTAAGATATACCCACCTTCCCAACTGTGAGGCATATACTTTAAAAATTCATTTTCTTTAATAGTAAAATTACTCATATTAAAATTTTTGATCTCTATTTCTTTTATCTGATGAGTAATATGTGAACTTATAGGATTTTGTTTCATCTTAAGCTGTCTAGTATATTCTATCATCGAAAAATGTTCTTTTTTAATGAGTGCTTTTTCTTGTTCCATGTAGTAAAAAAAGCCTGCTACTAAGATGAGGGAGGCTACACTTCCAAAATAAATACTAAAAAACTTCCAAAAAGCCTTCTTTTCATCATTTAACAAGTCTATATCCTATACCTTTGATGGTCTGAATCTCTAAACCTGTTTTTCTTAGTTTAGTCATGTAAACACGTAGGGCCCCTTCACTAGACTCGTTTGCTCCATCTAACTCATAAAGTAAATCATACTTCGTAATAGTTTCATTTATATGTTTAAACAAAATTGCAAGTAATTTTTGTTCCTGAGGTGCTAAAAGTATTAGTTTTTCGTCTTTAAAAAGTTCATTTGTTTTTATCTTATAAAGAAGATCTTTATAGTGGACCTCATTCTCTTTTGATGCAAATGATTTTCTCAGTATGGCTTGCATTCTAACCAACAGCTCATCAAAATCAAAAGGTTTTTTCAGGTAATCATCTGCCCCTACTTCAAACCCACGAGATAAAGATGCTATGTCATTAAGTGAAGTTAAAAATATACAAGGAGTTGTGTTATCTGCTTCTCTAAGGTTTTTTAATAATTCAAATCCATTCAAATCAGGAATATTAACATCAAATAGCATCAACTCAAAACTATTTTCGTATGTTATCTCTAATGCTTTGTTACCTGTTGTCGCCAAACTAACTTCATAGCCCTCGGCTTCTAGTAATTCAACAAGTGTTTCTGAGAGTATTAAGTCATCTTCTACCAGTAATATCCTAGCCATGATTAGACTTAGTCCCACTCATCAAACATAGAGTTTGAATGTTTATCTTTTTTATATCTTTTGGCATTTTTATCTTTATCAAGTTGGTTTGAACTATGAAGAAGTTCTTCTTTGATGTTTTCTACATCTTCCTCTGAGTCTTTATAACTTATCATTTTTTTGACAAGGGTTTGCAGGTCTTTTAACTCACCCTTATAAAGGTCAATCTCATCAATACGTTTAAGTAATTTTACACTGTTCTCTATCTTTTTGTTAAGACCTTTGCTTGTAAGCTCTGGAGTATTCATAAGGTATGAAATCATACCTTTGTGAAATCGTTCAAGTGCTCGTATGTAACGTAATCTATTTGCATTATCTATCGCTTTTTGTGATGCTGCCATTGTTACCCTATTATTTATTTATAGATATAATTATACAAGAGAGTTCTTAAATGGGCTCAAATAACTTTTGGAAATAACTTTGAAAAAAATAATTCTACTTCTTACACTATTAACATTATCACTTTTCGCTGAGGCAAAAAACTCATATATGACACAAGAAATCTTAGATTCGGACATGGCAATCGTTGATGTTAGGACATCTCCTGAATGGATAGAAACAGGACTACTAAAAGGTGCCATTCCTATAGTGTTTTTTAATCAAAATGGTAAGCCTGAAATAAACAAGTTTTTAAAAGAACTGCAAGAAAAAGTTGATGTTAAAAAGCCTTTTGCCATCATTTGCCATACAGGGAGTAGAACTTCTATGATTGCCCCTTGGTTAGCAGAGAACTTTAACTATAATGTTATAAATATCGTAGGTGGTATGGAGTATGCAACAAAAGGTTTAAAGATGAAAACACACCCGTATAAAAAATAATGCCAACATTCCTCAAATTTCTCTTCCATCTTTTTTTAAGATTATTTATTGTGTTTGCTGTCATAGGCATCATTGTATTTTTACTTTGGGGTGCTTTATACCTCATTTTTTACTAGCAGGTATAGTTTCCACACAATTTTTGTATATACTTGCGTTTTAAAAGGAATTAATTATGATATTAAATAAAAGTTTTATAACGAACCTCGGAGCATGTATACTTATTGGTCTCTCATTTGTCTTTATTGAGTGCGCAAATTTCCTACTTTTTACAGGGCTATTTGCTCTCTCTGGTGCATTAACAAATCAACTTGCAATACATATGCTCTTTGAAAAAATACCATTTCTTTATGGAAGTGGTGTAGTTCCCTTGCGTTTTGAAGCCTTTAAAGAAGCTATAAAAAACCTAATGATGAATGAATTTTTCACATCTGAGCAGTTAGAAAACTTCTTACAAAAAGAAGAAAAAAAGATAGACTTAGAACCCATCATAGAAGAGACAGACTTTAGTCCTGCGTTTGATGCACTAAGCAAGACTGTAATGGAATCATCTTTTGGTGGGATGTTAGGTATGTTCGGTGGGGAGACAGCTCTTGATGCACTTCGTGAACCATTTTCCAAAAAAATGAAAACAGCAGTTATAGCAATAGTAAACACTAAGACTTTTAATCAAACACTTAATAAGCATTTAAAAGAGTCTTCAATCAATGATGACATGATGAGCTCCATAGAGAGTGTAATTGACTCGCGTTTAAACGAGTTAACACCACAACTTGTAAAAGAGATAGTTCAAAAGCTTATAAAAGAACATCTTTCATGGCTCGTTGTATGGGGTGGTATTTTTGGTGGACTGATCGGGTTAGTGAGTTCATTCTTAATATAGCCCTATAATAAGAAGTCTATGGATAACATAGATAAAATTTTACAACATTTAACTATTAATCTTCTGAATTATGATTAAACTAGCTAAATGTTGTAAAAATTCCCACTTGATAAAAATTATTTTTCAGAACTAATTATGCTATTTTTTATTAGTAGGTTTTTTATCAACTTTGATATGCTAATATTATGTTCACGGGCATATTCTATTATCTCTTGTTTTGCTTTTTCATCTACACTAATAGTAATTTTATGATAATTTTTTGATCTATCTCTGCCATGGGTTTTTCGCTTAGGATAGTTCAAATCTTTTCACAAATCACTTAAAAAGTGGAAGGTAAAAAGTGAAAAGAGTGGAAGGCAGTTTGTGAAATTTCCATGACACGATATCTAATCTTGAACGGGCTAACCTTTAGTATCGGTAATTTTATTCAAACAGGAGAGTATTGTCTAAAAATCATCAATTATGCGAAAAACATGAAGAATTTACTGCTTAGGGAGTCCTATACATGTAAAAAGTAATTTTATAGCCTACTTAGGTACTTCTGGATTCAAAAAAATAGATTCTTGATGAATTTGGAAGTAAGGAACAAGTTATGGAATTATTTGGGTATAACTTCATTCATCTTAAGTATAAATATTATTGTATAATAAGAGAAATAAACTTTAGGAAAGAACTTAATTTTATGATAAACAAACTTTGCCAAAACCCTAGGGTTAGTGCTTACTTCCTCATTTTACTATTAGCTTTTTTTGCACTTATCTACAATGCTTTTTTACCTTTACATGGAGATGAAGCATACTACTGGATGTGGAGCCATGACCTAAAAACTGGTTACTATGATCATCCTCCCATGGTTGCGTATTTTATTTATCTGACTAACTTTATTTCAGAATCCGAGTGGGGAGTTAGGCTATCAAATGTATTTGCTATTAGTATTTCATCTCTTTATATTTTTAAACTAACATCTAAACTCAGTGATGAAAAAACTGCCTTAAACGCGGTCATCATTTTTCTCTCTGTCCTGCTTACTCATGCTGGGTATATTTTCACAACTCCAGATACACCACTGAACCTCTTTTGGACACTTTCTTTGTACTACTCTTACAAGGCTATATTTGAAGGAAAACTTAGAGATTATGTTTTAACTGGACTCTTTTTAGGTCTTATGATGACAAGTAAATACTCGGCTATTTTATTTGTAATGTCCTTACTGCTATTTTTACTTATTAAACGCCGTGAGCAATTTTTAAACCCATATATGTACCTTTCTATATTCATTTCGCTTTTAGTTATAGCCCCTATGCTTTACTGGAACTACCAACATGAGTGGATTAGCTTTTTATTTCAAATTGACCATGGTTCTACGAGTGATTTTTACATTCAGCCTTGGCTTATACTCGAGTTCTTTGGAGCTCAGTTTGGTGTTTTCACACCTGTCTTTACAGCTATTTTGTTTTTCTTTCTAGCAAAAGACAAACTTTATTTTAAAGATGAAAAACTTTTCTTCATTGCACTAATGACGGTCGGAATACTTCTCTTTTTTCTTTACAAAAGTTTTTATGTAAGTATGGCTCCTAACTATGGTGCACCGGCTTATATTGGGGGAACTATACTCTTGGCTATCATCATAAGAAACTATTCCCTTAAGAAGACTTTTATTCTTGGACTTGGTGTAGCTCTGTTTTTTACAACTATTGTACGCATCGCGATGATTACTCATCTTCCAGAACTACAGCGTTTTATGTATAAACCACAAGAGATAGTTGAGCGTTTTGCGACTCACTTAAAAGAGGGAGACCACATTTATGGTGCACACCTCACAACAGCCGCTTATCTTAAGTACTATCTTCCAAATCATCCCAAAACAGATGTAGGAATTCCATCGCGTTTTTCATACTATGACATGGTTCGTGATGATTACTACCATAAAGATGGACTTCTTCTCTCTCGAAATGTAAAACGCGGTGACCAACTAAAAACTATGTATAAAAATGTAGAACTCATAGATACTTATGAAGTTTTTAAAAATAGAACTTTTTACACCTATCGAGTCTCAGACCCAATAAATAAGAGCAGTAAATGAAAAATATAATCACACTTTTAAGACCACACCAGTATGTTAAAAACATCTTTATTTTTGCACCTCTAGTTTTTGCTTTTAACTTTAGTCAAGATGCCTTTTTAAATGCCGGTATCGCGTTTGTTCTCTTTTCACTATTAGCGAGTAGCATATATATATTTAACGACTATATGGACATTGAGGAAGACAAAAAACATCCTTCTAAGAAAAAACGCCCTCTTGCAAGTGGAGCTATTTCTAAAAAAACCGCACAGCTACTTTTTTCTATTCTGTCTATAACAGTTTTAGTTCTCGCATTTATATTTAGTCTTCCTCTGTTCTTTGTCCTTGCTGTATACTTTCTGTTAAACATTGTTTATTCTTTAAAACTCAAACACATTGCCATTGTAGATATTTTTATCATCAGTACTGGTTTTGTGCTGCGTTTATTTGCAGGTTCACTCGTGACGGACACTCCTCTTTCTATGTGGATAATCATCATCACATTTTTACTCGCTATCTTTTTAGCGCTAGCTAAACGCCGTGACGATGTTCTTTTATCACTTGCAGGAAAAGAGACGAGAAAAAATATAGATGGATATAACTTAGAGTTTGTAAACGCAGCCATGGTTCTTATGGCTGGAGTTGTTATTGTGAGTTACTTACAGTATACAGTCTCAGCAGAAGTCATTTCTCGCATAGGAAGTGAGCATCTATTTTTGACAACATTTTTTGTTATTCTGGCCATCTTTAGATATATGCAGATAACCTTTGTAGAAGAAAAAAGTTCAAGTCCTACAAAAATAGTTCTGGGCGACCGATTTATGCAAATTAGTATTTTACTTTGGCTACTTAGTTTTGTAGCAGTTGTGAAGTTTATATGATAGCTTTTTGGTATGTTGTTTTTGCTATTATTTCAACTATAACAAATTTAGGATTTCAATTTCTTAGCTTTTTCGTTTATGATGGTTACTTAGCACTGTATGTCGCCATGTTCATAGGAACGCTTGCTGGTCTTGTCCTCAAATATGTTTTAGATAAAAAGTACATCTTTTTTCATGAGACAAAAAGTAAAAAAGATGATGGTAAGAAGTTCTTTTTGTACTCACTTATGGGAGTTTTCACAACTTTTATATTTTGGGGTTTTGAGATTGGTTTTGACACTCTTTTTGAGAGTGAAAATGCCAAGTATATAGGTGGACTTATTGGTCTATTTATTGGTTATATTGTAAAGTATAACCTAGATAAAAAATTTGTGTTTAAGGATTAATTTTTGAGTTTAATAAGCTGGGGGAACTATCCTCGTACACATAACAGTGTTCATGAACTACAAGATATAGAAAGTCTAAAAGAGAAACTCTCAACTGATGGAGATTTCATCGCGTTTGGTAATGGACGAAGCTATGGTGATAGTGCTGTTAGTGATAACATCGTTCACACAAAACCTTATGACTACTTTTTAGATTTCGATGAGACAAATGGTGTTTTAGAAGTTCGTTCAGGCGCTCTTTTAAGTGATATCTTAGAGTCTGTTGTAAAGCGTGGCTGGTTTTTAAAAGTAACTCCGGGAACTAAACTCATAACAGTCGGTGGTGCAATAGCTTCTGATATTCACGGGAAGAACCATCATATAGAAGGTTGTTTTAGTGAATGTCTTGAAGAGTTCACTATCATGATGGCAGATGGTGAGATAAAAGTGACTCAAAAAGGTGATGAGCTTTTTCTTGCTACTTGTGGGGGAATGGGACTAACGGGTGTTATTTTAACTGCAAAAATCACTCTTAAAAAAATAAACTCTCAGTTCATCCGTCAAACAACCATAAAAACAAAAAACCTCAAAGAGACTTTTGCTGCATTTGAAGAGTATAAACACTTACCCTATTCTGTTGCGTGGATAGACTGCTTAGCCACACAAGAGAACCTTGGAAAATGTCTTTTAATGGCTGGTGATTTTGCGGATGATGGTGATTTAAACTACAAACCAAAGTCTAAACTCAACATCCCTTTTAACTTTCCAAACTTTGCACTTAACAAATTTAGTGTAAAGGCTTTTAATTGGTTGTACTATGCAAAATCTCCTAATGGAGTCTCAAAACAAAGAGTTCATTTTGATAGCTTCTTTTATCCACTGGATTCCATTAGAAACTGGAACCGTATTTATGGTAAGAATGGTTTTACTCAGTACCAGTTCATACTTCCTAAAGAGGGAAGTTTTGATGGTTTAGAGAAAATTTTAACAAAGATAGCACAGAGTGGCAAAGGCTCGTTTCTTGCCGTTTTAAAACTTTATGGTGCAGAAAATGAAAACTATTTGTCTTTTCCTATAGAAGGATATTCGCTCGCACTTGACTTTAAAATAGAAGAGGGACTTTTTGAGCTCTTAGATGAACTTGACGAAGTAGTCAACGAGTATGGTGGACGAATTTATCTTACAAAGGATGTTCGTGTGAGTGAAGAAGTGTTTGAAAAAGGTTACTCTAAAATAGATAAGTTTAGAGCATTTAGAAAAGAGAACAATTTGGACGAGAAATTTAACTCGTTACAATCTAAAAGAGTGGGGATATAAAATATGAGTTATGTACTAATAGTCGGGGCAAAGAGTATCGTTGCACAAGAGACAGCTCGCGTTTATGCGAAAAATGGGTATGACTTATACTTAGCAGCTAGAAAATCAGATGAGCTCGGTGAGTTTAAAAATGACCTTGAAGTTCGTTCAGGTGTTAAAGTTCAACTTCTAGACTTGGACTTAGTCGCTTACGATACACATGAAAATTTTTATGACTCACTAGATGAGAAACCTCTAGGAGTTATTGTTGTTGCTGGTTATATGACAGAACAACATAAGGCTGAGCAAGATTGGAGTGAATCATTAAATACTATCAGTGTGAACTATACCGGTGTAGTGAGTCTTTTAAACATCATAGCTAATGACTTCGAGAAACAAAGACGTGGCTTTATCGTGGGTGTGAGTTCTGTTGCAGGAGATCGTGGTCGTAAGACAAACTATATCTATGGAAGTTCAAAGGCTGCGTTTAGTGCTTACCTCAGTGGTTTAAGAAACCGCCTTTTTGAGTCTGGTGTTACTGTTTTAACAGTAAAACCTGGTTTTGTTGCTACAAAAATGACGGAGAACCTAGACCTCCCTGAAAAATTAACAGCACAACCGAGTGATGTTGCAGATGATATATTTATAGCACAACAATCAGGTAAAGATGTTCTCTATACAAAATGGATTTGGAGATATATTATGCTTATAATTACAAGTATTCCAGAGTTCATCTTTAAAAAGCTGAGTATATGATAAAAGAGTTTCCACATGAAGTGAAACTTGTCGCGTTTATACTCCTTTTTAAACTTCTTATACTTGCTCTTGTTCCTCTAACAGGAGATGAAGCGTACTTTATCAAATGGGCTACACATCTCAGTAGTGGTTACTATGATCATCCTCCAATGGTTGGTTGGCTTATCTACCTTATGAGTTTTGTAAGCGAAAGTCATATATTTTTCAGACTCTTCTCTTTTATGAGTGCTATTATCGTCGCATTTAGTATAGTAAACATTGCCAAACTCTATATGGACGAGAAAAAAGCATTCTTTTTAGGACTACTTTTTTTAGCATCTCCCGTAGACATTCTTATGTCTCTTTTTACAAATGACATTCCCCTTGTACTCTTTGGAACATTAGGAACTCAGTTTTTACTTTACTCTTTTCATAAAGAGAAAAAAATTACTTATGCCCTACTCTCTGGACTTTTTTTAGGAGCTGCTTTTTTAAGTAAGTACTTCGTTGCTTTTTTACTCATCTCTCTTTTAGTATTTGTTTTTATTGTTTATAAACGCGAGGCTATTAAAAATGTAGCCATCGTCGCGTTTATAGTACTTTTAGCCATCGCTCAAAACCTTTACTTCAACTACAACTGCTGTTGGAATAACATCATGTTTAACTTCTTTGCAAGAACAGAGAGTGAGTACAACTTTCAAACAGTTACAAACTTCTTTTTAAATCTCTTCTATGTTGCAACTCCTTGGGCATTATACTTTTTATATAAGTGTAGAAAAAACTTTGTGAATAAGGAACTTTTTAAACTACTGAGCCTTATTTTAGGCTTTATGTTTCTTATATTTTTTCTTGTTGCTCTTAAAAATGAGCTTGGAATTCATTGGTTTATACTTTTTGTTCCTTATTTCTTTTTACTCTTTAGTTTTTTAGATGATAGTTATTTAAAAAAATTATTTACATATAACTCAATTTTTACATTCATTCATATAGTTGTTATTTTAAGTGCTCTTATCGCCCTTAAGACATTGCCTACATCATACCTCTCAAAAAGCTACTTCTATCCAGATATGCTCTTTGCAGATGAGAACAAGGTTGTTTGTGCAAACATCGAGACAACCGAGAACCTTTTTGCTCTTGGTTATACTAATGCATCCCTACTTTCATACTTTTGTAAAAAAGATATTATGATGCTTTTTAATGACTCAAAGTTTGGAAGATTTGATGATGTGCTTACAGATATACGTGAACTTGATGGAGAGAACGTACACCTCTTTAACAATAGAATCATCAAAACTAAAGAGCTTGATAATGTTTGCTCAAAAGTAACCATAGATACTTTTAGTATCAAAAACATTCCATTTTATCTTGCAACTTGTACGGGCTTTAATTATCAAAAATATAAAAATATTCATCTACAAAAACAAAAAGATGAGTTTTATACCATTCCAAAATGGCTGCCTCGAGGCGAATGCTACTTTGATGAAAGATACACTTTTAATGAGAGTATAAAGTGATACTTGCTCTTTTTGACTTTGATGGAACTCTCACAACAAAGGACTCCTTAGGAGAATTTGTAAAGTATGCCGTGGGCAGTAGAACCTACTACTTAAAGTTACTACTTTTTTTTCCTATATTTATTTTGTATAAAACAAAAATTATGGATAACTCTTATGCAAAACAGCTCTTTTTTAGACTTTACTTTTCAGGTATCCATGAGAACTCATTTAAAAAGCTTGCCCTGAGGTACTCAGATGAAAAGCTCCCTACTATTTTAAATCAAGAAATATACAAAAAGTTTTTATCCCACATTGAAAATGGAGATAGAGTTCTTGTAGTTTCTGCCTCTATGAGATGCTGGTTAGAGCCTTTTACATCAAAGCATAATGTCGAACTTTTATCAACAGAACTTGAGTTTATAAATACTCAATTTTCAGGAAGATTTAGCACTAAAAACTGTCATGGTGAAGAGAAGCTTTCTCGCATAAAAAAACATCTTAACCTTGATGAGTACGATGCCATATATGCCTATGGAGATAGTTCTGGAGATAAACAGATGCTAGAAATTGCAGACTTTGCATATAAAATCTAACCCAATTATTCTATTTTTAACAATTATTTAGATAAAATAATACTCATATGAAAAACATTATTAAACTCTTAATAACCATTGCTATTTTTTACTTTCTATTTCGTGAGATAAATTTTGTTGAATTTAGTAAAATCATCTTTAACTCTCATGGTGGATGGATAGTAGTCGCACTTATAATGCAACTCATCTCTACATACTTAGCTGCATACCGATGGTTTAAAATTTCTCAACTTTTAGTTTTCAAAGAGAAACTCTCATTTTATGTTCAGAGCTACTTCAAAGGAACTTTCTTCAACCAAGTTCTCCCCTCTAGCATAGGTGGTGATGCAGTTCGCATCATCGACCTTACAAGAAAAGAGTATGATAAAAAAGATGCTTTTTATGGTGTTTTTGTAGACAGAGTAGTCGGTCTAGTTGGTCTTTTAGTTTTAAACCTTTTGGCTTCACTCGTTTTTTATGGAACATTTGAAAGTGATTTTTCTCAGCTTATAATTTTTATAGCACTGGTTGGAATCATAGGTTTTAGTCTCCTTTTTCAGCTACATCATCTAAAATTTTTAGCAAATATTAAATTTTTAAACCTTTTTGTAAGACTTGCAAATAGACTTAATTCTCTTTATGCCTCAAGACTACTACTTATTCAACATATTAGTATTTCTGTCATCGTACACCTGTTTTCAGTCTTAACGATGTATGGACTTTCTCTAGCACTTGGACTTGACCTTAGTTTTCAGACTTTACTCATAGCTGTTCCACCTGTGTTTCTCCTTACTATTGTCCCTATATCACTTGCGGGTTGGGGAGTGCGAGAAGGTGCTATGATAGGTATCTTTATGCTTGTTGGAGCAGACCAGACTAAGGTACTTGCTATGAGTATACTTTATGGTTTACTCCTTATACTCAGTGCATTACCAGGTTCATACTTTTGGATAAAGAGTAAAAAAACAACATAAACCTAAAGCCCTATAAATAACTAAAATAGAGAAGGATAAATTACAATGAACGTAGACACAATGAGAAATATAGACCATTATGCAGGTGTTCCACTAGCTTTTGCAGGTACAATCATCAAAAAAACTATACAAGCTTTCGTACCACCAAAACAACAAAAAGCAAAAAATGTACTTCTCATTGAACTCTCAGAAATGGGAAGTGCCATCTTAGTCGACCCTGCTATGCGTAAGCTCAAAGCAAACATCGAGGGTGAACTTTACTTTGTAATCTTTTCTAAAAACAAGGCATCCCTCCAACTTCTTGAGACTGTAAAAGAAGAAAATATTTTCACTATAGATGAAAGTGGAATAATGGAAATAGCTCAAACATCTTTAGCATTTTTCAAATGGTGTAGAGAAAAAGAGATAGACTCGGTTATAGACCTTGAACTATTTTCTCGTTTTACAGCACTACTAAGTGCAGCTAGTGGAGCTACTAATACTGTAGGTTTTCATGCGTTTCATAATGAAGGGCTGTATCGTGGAGACTTTTTAACACACAAAGTAGCTTATAATGCACACCAGCATATCTCTAAAAACTTCATTGCACTTGTAGATGCACTTTTAAGTGAAAGTCAAGAACTTCCATTTATGAAAAGAATTATTCCTGATTCAGAGATAGAAATAGCCAAAGCGACTATTAGTGATGAAGAGCAAGAATCTATTCTTTCAACTATCTCAGGTATATATGAAGGTTTTGACAAAGAAAAAAATCCTGTTATATTAGTAAACTCAAATGCTTCAGACCTCCTTCCTCAAAGACGTTGGGATAGAGAAAACTACGGAGAAGTTATCAACAAAATATTAGCATACAATGAAAATGCAATAGTACTTCTGACTGGTGCACCTTCTGAAAAAGATGGAGCACAACTGCTTGCTGATTATGTAGGTGATAAACGCTGTATTAACTTTGCTGGAGCTGTAAAATTTTTACAACTCCCTGCACTTTATAGTGTTTGTGCTTTTATGCTGACAAATGATTCAGGACCTGCTCACTTCGCTTCTATAACTGATATGCATACATTTGTTATTTTTGGACCTGAAACACCTGCTCTATATGGCTCTCTTGGACCTACAACACCTATTTACTCACATATGTCATGTTCTCCTTGTGTAAGTGCTTCAAACCATAGAAAAACGCCATGTAGTGATAACCAATGTATTAAAATCATTACGCCTGACTGGGTATTTAACACGCTAAAATTCAAGCTTGATGAACTTAACTAGCAAAGAACATTCTCCTCTTTTATACTTCATCAGCTTTGTAGCCATTTTCAGGCTACTTATTGCACCTTTTCTTGGTCTAGGAGCTGATGAAGCTCATTACCTTATTTATGCGCTTAATCTTGACTGGAGTTACTATGACCACCCTCCTCTTGTTGGATGGACTCAGTACCTTTTTACATCTGTTTTTGGGGTAAATGAATTTGGGGCTAGAGTAAGTGCTATAACTATTGGTTTTATCACTTCTTTATTTGTTTATAAACTTCTTTACCAAATTAACTTAGATGCGAGAAAAGCCTTTATTGGAGTACTTGCATTGCATGGTGCATTTATATTTAATGCCCTTTTTCTTATGCTTATGCCTGATACACTTCTATTTCTTTTTATTATTCCCATTATCTTTTGTGTTATTAACTTAGAGAAAAATGATTCTTTTAAGAACTGGCTTTTACTAGGATTATTGCTTGGACTTACAGGACTTTCAAAATATACAGCTGTTCTTTTTATAGTACCTATTGTTTTATACTTCATCATTAAAAAGAGATTTGATGTATTTATAAATCCTAAGATCATACTTTCTATTCTTCTCGCGTTTACCATTGTACTCCCGGTAATATACTGGAACATACAAACCGACTGGGAGAGTTTTACTTACCAAAGTAATCATGTTATGGGTAACTCTAACATAGAGTTACAAAATCTTTTTCTTTCTCTTGGTGGACAGTTTGCAACTTATAACCCACTTCTATTTCTAATTGCCTTTTATGGTTTATATAGAGCTTTCAAGTCATCTAATGACATACTACTATTATCAGCTTTATTTGGTTCAGTTCTCTTCTTGTTTTTCGCTTACAACTCTTTATATTCTCGTGCGCTTCCTCATTGGTCAGCACTTTTTTATCTACTTTTTATTCCCATAGGAAGTTACTATTTATATGGCAAGGCTAAGAAATACACTCTGTTTTCTATACTTCTTGGAATAACACTATCTGCTCTGATATACATAGAGATAGCTACAAAAATAGTGCCTCTTCCAGATGAAAACTCATTACAACTTGATATATATGGTTTTGAAAAAATAATGAGCAAGGCAAACGCAGAGATAAAAAACCCTAAAAATGAAGCTATTGGAGTGACTCTTTGGACTCTCGCTTCACGAGCAATAGTATATAACAAAAAATACAGCTCAGAAGTTTTTCTTTTAGATAAACGCCATGACCAATTTGATATCTGGCAAAAAAGTTCACCTATTGGTAAGGATTTAATAGTTATAGATATCAGTTTTGCACATAAAGACATAGCATCTTATATGCAGTGTGACAGTATTATAGAGCTTAATTCTTTTAATCTTATAGATAAGAGTCAAGAGAAGAAAAATATAGCTCTTATCAAGTGCATAAACTATCAAGGAATACGATGATATTTTCAAAAAGAGCATACTTCATTTTTACATTTACTATGCTACTACTTATAGTTACTTCATACTTCACAGTAGACAAAAGTATCTCTTTATACTTCATAGAGCATGCAGATATATACAAACAATTTGGAAAGACTGCGAGCATGCTTGGAGAGTCACACTGGTATATAGGCATTGCTATTTTAGGTACTGTTTATTCTACTTATATTAAGAAGAATGAACTCTATAAAAGTAGGTTTCTCTTTCTTCTCTATGCAAATATATTTTCAGGTTTTATTAGTCTAGTGCTCAAGATGATTTTTGGAAGATTACGTCCATGGAAGTTAGAAAATGGTGAAGATAGTTTTGGATTTTTAATTACACAAAACCCAGAGTTTTCATTCGTGCAAAACATCGAGTACCATATCAGTATGATGATTCAAAACTCAACACACTATACGTCTTTCCCATCAGGACATGCAACTACAAGTTTTGCAGTTTTTACCTTTATGAGTATCATAGCACCAAAGTACATCTATCTATGGTTAAGTATTACTCTTCTTGGTGCAGGGAGTAGAATCCTTGCTAATGATCACTTTGTAGGTGATGTTTTAGCAGGAGCCTTAGTTGGAATACTTTCGACACTCTTTATCTGCTATAAACTAAAAATTTATCCTCATAAATCTATCTAATATATTTTCGACTTGTATCTGGTTCTCTTGTTTTAAAGTAACCTAAGTTCTTATCTATTTCAGCATCAACACTATTTACTTCTTTTGCAATATTATCTACATCGTTTGCAAACTCTCCATTTTCAGATGATAAAGATGCTATAGCTTGGATCTTCTCAACAATAGAAATTATTTGAGTTTCCATATGTCCCATACTTTCTTGTGAATCATCTGCAAGAACCACACTCTTATTGATACTGTCACCCATATTTACAAAATCAGCTCTTACCTCTTCTCCGTAAACAACAAGTGTCTGAACAATCTCTTTATTATTATCTATTTGTTCTGTCGCATCACCAACAGATTGAACAAGGACAGATATGGAAGCATCCACCTCATTAATAGCCTTATTTGTACTCTCTGATAGTTTTCTAACCTCTTCTGCAACAACAGCAAATCCACGACCATGTTCACCTGCACGAGCTGCTTCTATCGCTGCGTTTAGTGCAAGTAAATTTGTTTTTTCTGAAATATCACGAATAACATTTGTTATCTCTTTTAAACCCTCAATGTCATTTATAAGTTTTCCAAAATCATGACTTATAGTATCAGCACTCTCTTGTGTTGTCGAGATACTGCTAATAATCCCTTCTATCTTTTGTGTTGTTCCCACTAAAACAGATGAGCTTTGTGTATTTATCTTCAAGATTTCTTTGGAATCTTCTACATTTTTTTCAAGTAAATTGCTAACACTATTAAGTTCACTCATAGTCTCTTTTGCCATATCACCAGAATTTGTTGTGGTATCTCTTAGTTTTTTAGTAAGTATACTCAGTTCTACGGCTAAAAGAGTCTGGTAATGACTACTTGATTTGATATTGACAATTGTATTATGTATTTTGTCTAAAAATGCGTTCATTTCAATACTAATGCTTCTAAATACATCTTTCGTTTTTAATACTGGTAGTTTTATTTGTAAATCACCCTCACCCACACTTAAGTCATGTGCTACATCTTTAAGACTTTGTGCATTTTTAAGAATCACAGTTCCAGTAAAATAATTTATAAGTATTAAAACAAAAATAAAGAAAAAGAGTAAACCTGAGAAGTACTCTATAAAATGTGTATTTATATCATCAAAATAATCAGCCTTATTTACACCTGGCACTAGCCAAGCATCCCATTCTGGTATATATCTAAATGCTGCAAATTTTTCTTGTCCTGTAGTTGAAGAAGTATAAGAGTATACCCCTCCTTCTTTATGAGAAATAATATAATTTCCATAATCAGTAGCACTAAGATTTGTACCCTCTTTCTTTGGATGTGCCAAAAGTGTACCATCGCTTGAAATAAGGTATACATATCCACTTTTTCCTACTTTCATCCCACGAATAAAGGCCTTAACCTCTTCATCTTTATAACCCGTGCTATTCTTCTTAGCTATATAGTTTACAGCACTACCAACTGTTTTAGCAACTATAGAAATGTCAGTTATCATAATTGCTTTTATATTACTAATAGCAATAAAATAAGACACAATTAATATAATAATTAGAGATACTATTGAGACACTAACATTAAGTATAAATTTAGACTTTATAGTTTGAAACATTGACCATACCTTCTTGATAATAATTTAAGCAATGATACTAAATTCTACATAAATTACTTCTTTATTACTTGTATTTATGTTATGATTTTTTTAATACATAATTATGAGGATAAGAGTATGAATGATACAACAGACATAACAACATTAAGTATTAGGGTTGCTGTATTTATAGTGATTGCGGGAATATTTTATGTAGTTTTAAAATCTAAAAAGAGCGATAAGTAATCTCTTACTTTGCTCCTTTTTATTAGTCTTTATTTATTTAAGTTTACCATTACCATAGTATGTAAATAAGTAGTTAACAACTGTTTCAAAATCTTTTGAATCTTCTGTCATAGGCATTTTAAAGTGAGTTATCATTTTCTTTGTTTTCTTCGCCCAAAAGTCTTTTGATTGTGGACCTTGGTTTATAACATAACCAAAAGAGTGACACATAAGACAGTTAGCTTGAATGGCATCAAAACCTTCGCCCATTTTTATCTCGTATGAGATATATGGAACTTCAACATCACCTTTAACTTGTGCTGCGAGTGAACCTGCCATTATCATAACTAGTATTATTATTTTATTCATTATTTTCATCCTAAACTACCTCTACAGTTACAATATCGATACCGTTAAATTTATATCCACCATGGTTCCATAAGACATCTGCAGCTAAAGGTTGCTCATCACCTAAACGATTTACTGCCTTTGCCATAATATTCACTTTTCCATACTTTGTCGGCTTATAAGTAAATCTAAACTGAGTATAAGCATAACGTCCACCTTCTTGAGCAAGCAGAGATTTTTCCCATGTCTTACCTTCATCTGTAGATATAAGTACATCTTGTATTCCATGCCCGTCATCAAATGCAACACCACGAACAACAACATGAGAATTATGATAAACCTTCATACCTGTTTCAGGGTAACCTATGATAGATTTCACATTCATATTAGTAATAGGCTTCGTCTTTTTAAACTTGTTTTGCGGTGTTTCACTTTCTGTTTCATTGTCTGGAACTCTATAAGCAACATCCATAAAAAAGAGTGATTTATAGTCATGTGTTACAGTAATATTGCTTAACATTTTAACCCAACTATCAGAGTAATAACCAGGAATGATTAAACGCAGTGGGAATCCATTTAAGTACGGTAAATCTTCACCATTCATCTCGTAAGCTATAATCACGTGGTCATTTAATTCTTCAATTTCTAGCTCTCTTATAAAGTTTGGAGTCTCATAGTAAGCAGCATTATCTTTACCATTAAAACCTATCCAGTGTGCGCCTTTTTTTAATCCAGCACGATTTAAAAGGTCACTAAGTCTCACACCTTTCCAAACTGCTGAACCCATAGCACCATGACCCCACTGAATACCACCACAAATTGGCTTAAATGCAGAACGGCTATTTCCACCACACTGAAGTACTGCTTCAACTTCAACTTGTTCGAAATCTTCTCTAAGCTGCTTCAGAGTAATGTTTAACTCTCTTTCTACAAGTCCATCAATTTTAATAGTATATGAATCTAAATCAATATGAGTTGGGATATCTGGAAGGTGCCATCTTACAAAAAATTCATCATTGGGAGTTACTCTCGAAGTAAAAGTACTTCTAGGTGACTCTAAAAGTGGTGGTCTATCTGAGTATGTTATAAGAGGGCGTTTTTCTGGAAAAGCCATCGTAGATACTTCTTGTCCTGTTATAGGTTGCATAGTAACACCAGCCGAGAGGCTAGTTCCCATGATAGCTGCTGATGTAGCTATAGATGTTTTTAAAAAATCTCTTCTTTGCATTGTTATTCCTTACCAAAAGTTTGTAAAATTAATATAAAACGATTATAGCTCTTTTTACTTTAAAGTCTGTTAAATAATATTTATTATCTTGCCTTATAATACTCCCCTTTCATAGGTTCTTCTATTACTCCATCGACAGAATTAAACCGAATCTTTATAGTATGAATCTTTCTTGCACTCATCGATTTAAAAACGCAAAAGTGAAGATGTGGACCACTAGAGTAACCGGTATTTCCAGAGTAGCCTATTGCAAAACCTCTAGGGATTACTTGTCCTTTGTGAACTAAAACACCTCTTTGTTTTAAATGGTAGTATGTCCCAAAGGTTCCATCATCATGTAAAACTCGCACATAATTTCCAGAAGACGCAAACTTTTTGTCATAACCACCTCTGTTTGAGTTAGATTTTGTTTTTATTACAACACCTGCTCTAGCAGAGTATACTTTAGTACCTATAGGCATTACAAAGTCTACAGAGTACTGAGAACTACCCTTGTGTGTTTTAGTTCCATTAAAACCCTGACTGACTAAATAAGCACTATTTTTAGCAAAGGGGAGTCTGTAAATATAGTTGTCATTATGTTTTGCATTTTTTGAACCCATCATCCAGTGAAAAGAATAACCATAATAAGCTCCTGAACCTAATACTTTTAGCCGTACATATTGAAAGTTTGTATTTGCTTTTATCACTACTTCTTTTTCAACATTTCCTAACTGTTTTATATTTTTATATTGAGGTATTATTTGCATAGTAACATCGTAACTATTTTTATTGTAGAGAGAAACTGTTATAATATTTTGTGAGCGTGATGCAATTATTCCAACACTTTTTTTCTTATTTGATTTTGAATTTGAGTTATAAGATGATTGTATAATTTCATTATACATTTCTTGTGATGAACTCTCTAAAAGTTTATTTATTTCTATCTTGTTTTCTAAGAGTTTATTAGTTTTTTTATGTGCATTCTTCGTATAAAATTTTATAGCTTTATTTTGAATATTTTTATTTTCTAACAGTCCATTCATCTCATACTTTGTTAGTTTGCAAAAAAGTTTATAATCATTATTTTTTATTGATTTTGCTATCTCTTTATGTATAGAATGAATAATATAATCATAACTTTTTTGAAGTTTTCGTAGTTCTTTTAAATGAAGTTTAATCACTTTTCTATCTTCGACTTTATCTATTTTTCTCCCATTATTTAAACATATGGAAGCTTTGTTTGTAAAAGAAGTAACACTCGATTGAAGTCCCTTAAAATCTGAAAAAGAGTTGATTTTTGGTATGACTTTATAGAGGGGAGTTCCCAGGGTTTTAAATATTTCTGGATACTCCTGAGATTGAAGTATGAAGAAAAAAAAAGAAAGAAGTGTAAAAAGTCTAAGAAACACTGATATACTTAGGAACTAAACTCTTTATCTTCTCATAAATTTTAAGAAAGTCAGTTGAGTAGACACGTGTATCAGCGATACTTGTCATAAAGTTTGTATCTCTGTTAAAACGCGGTACAAGATGCATATGAATATGTTCTGCTATCCCTGCTCCACCTGCTTTACCAAGGTTCATTCCTATGTTTACGCCATCTGCTCCAAAACCCTCTTTTAAAAGTCTTACACCCTGTTGAGCAAGCATTGACATTCGTAACCAAGTCTCTGCGTTTAACTCTTCGAGTTTATCTGTATGAGTATGAGGGATAATCATAAAATGACCAGGAGTATAAGGGTACTTATTCATAACCATAAAGCAGTGCTCATCACGGTAAAGAACATGCAGAGTATTATCCGCCGTTGTTTCTTTACTTATATGACAAAAAACACATCCCTCTATCTTCTTTCCAGTTATGTATTGTGTGCGCCAAGGAGCGTATAGTATATCTTCCATCTCTAAACCTCTTTAGTGATTTACTTTTCTACCTAAAACTTTTTCAACTGAGTCTATTTTAGATGTGAGTCTATTTTCACAGTTTTGACGAATGTCAAACTTTAGTGAAGAGTACACTCTCTCACAATCACTCACTTGCTCATAAGCAAGAGCGATAACATCAAGAGCTTCTCTCATATTTGGAGCTTCTATAACTGTACCCATTGGAGTAAGTTGGTATGGAACTCCTGACTTGTCTATCGCATCTATAATCTTACTAACTTGCTTGGAAACAGATCCACCTTCTCTTCCATCTGGAGATGTAGGGAACATTGAAAACTCTAATAAAACACTTAACATATTGATATCCTTTTAATTTAAATTATTACAAAAACGCGAAAACTAAATCTGGAAAAACTATAACCAAACCTAGTGCTATAAGTTGTAAAAGTATAAATGGGATTATACCTTTATAAATTTGAATTGTACTCACACTATTTCCTGCAGCACCTTTTAGAAAGAAAAGTGAAAGGCCGAAGGGTGGTGTTAAAAATGATGCTTGTAAGTTCATCGCTATTAAAATTGCGAACCATATGGGGTCTATGCCAAACGCGGCCATAACTGGAACAAGTATAGGCACTATAATGAAGCTTATTTCAATGAAGTCGATAAAGAAACCGACTATGGAAATACTCAGCATTGAAAGAGCTATAAAAGCCCATACACTCCCTATATCTTTACTAAAAACTCTAAGATTACTTTAGCTTTGAAAATTAAAGAAGATTTTTTTTAAAATAGATTTGTTCTGCTATTTCCAAAAATTTGAGGTACTTGCTTATAGCCAATACCTTTCATCAAAGAAGTTCTTTTTACTTTACCTTTTATAGTTGAATACACTTTTTGTAAATTTTTCTTACCTGCAGCTAATTCTTTTATTAGGTAATATGTAAACAGACGTTGTTTCTTCTCTTTGTAATCATTTGCAAAGTCAGTAGAGGAGCCAGCCGTAATAACTGTTAATTTATTACCTCTAATTATAGTCTTATTTGTTCTCAGAACTGGGGCTACTCCTTTATAAAGTAATCCACCTTTATCATCTTTACCACTAAAGCAACTATCCATAAAAACAAATACATTTTTAGCATTTGATTTAGAAAGTTTTGCATAAATCTTATCCAGCTGTAAGTTTGGCTCTAGATGAATTGAATCAGCACTCATATCATTTGGAAGCATATAGGTATTCCCATCTTTTCCTGGTACACCATGTCCTGCAAAATATACATAAATGTTTCCCTTAGCATCTGACAACTCTTTCACAAGTTCAATTTTTGCTTTTATCTGCCCGGATGTAGCATCATCGTTTAATAAAGTAATAATATTTTCTTTTGGGATGCCAAGTGTTTTTTCTGCTAGACTTTTAAATGCCATTGCTGATAAATCAGCATACTCAACTGGTGTATTTTGTTTATACTCATTAATACCAATTACCAAAGCAAATGAATCGAAATTTTTCGCTTTTGTTTCCTTAAAAGCATATTGGTTTATAATACCCTTGATATCATTAGCCTTTCCGATACTTGTACTTTTATTCGATTTATTATCAGCATAATAAATTGGATTATTTGCAGTTTCTAAAATTGCAAATCGTGCTTCACCTTCTAAATAGCTCTTAAAATCCTTTAAATTTTTACGTATGACTTGCTGTAAGCTTTTTTCCACAATGGATGTTCTAAAAAATCCATAAAATCTAACATCTACTTCTTTATTTGCAGTAAAAGTTTTTGTCATTTTTTTACCGCCAATTAGAGCTATCATTTCGACACTGGAACTAATATCAGAATGATACTGCTGTAAAGGCCAATATGCAGGCATAGGATAAACTCCAGGCCAGCTTATAAGCCAATTGAAGTCTCTTGTATAGCTTGGTTTGATAACAAATTGATATTCATCAACACCTGTATTTTTATTAGATTTTTTATAGTTGTATTGAACAGCTGAATACATTCCGCTACTTTTTAATGTTTCTTCTAAAGAAAGCTTTAAAGCTGAAACACCGGAGTCATCTAAATATGTATCGTCTACTTCAAATTTAGAGATAAAAGCTATTCTATTGTTAACATCCTCTGATATCTTTTTCTGTGGTTTATAACTGAACGAAGCATCAATATTTTTTACAGAACATCCTGAAAAAACTAAAAGAACAAACAATGTACCGATAACATTAATATTTAACATTAAGATTCCTTATTTAATATTAATCTTTGACATTTTAATAAAACTATCTTAAATTTAACTAGTAAATTCTACTTTCTTATTAAAAAATAAGAGACTTGACTCTCTAAAAAATATATTTTATTTATACTAATTTAAGTATGTTTGAATATTTGATTGATATAATTCACTCAATTTATTGTAATAAAAAGGTTCTTTTATATTAATGAAAAAAATATTATTAGTGATTTTCACCCCTCTTATCATGTTTGCAAATCCATTATGGCTCTACCAAATAAAACATGATAAAAATTGTGACATTATAGGTTATGGCATCAGTAAAAACTTACAAGAAGCAAAAAAAAATGCTCTTGCTGATATAGCTAATACACTATCAGTAAGTGTTGATACATCCTTTGATATGTCAACGATAGATAACAATGTTAATGTTAAAACAAATTCATCATTATCTTTAAAAACAAATTCAAAAGCTGTTTTAAGTGGTGTTGAATTTATAAAAATTGAACAAAAAAACTCTATTTGGTATGTAGCTGCAAAATATGACAATTCTCCTTTAGATGTAAAATTAAAAAAGCTACTACCAAGCAACCTTCAAAATGAAACACAAAATAATTATCTAAAAAATACTTCATTATTAAAAGAGTTAAATAAAGAGCTAAAAGCAAAACTAAATTACAAAGTTATTAGAAAAAATAATTTATGGCAACTAAAGTATAAAGATATTTTATTGCCAATTAATATTGAAAATTTTTATAAACTATTTTCAAATCAAAATACAAACTTAATTTCAATAAAACCAAATAAAAACATATATATTGAAAATGATGATATGTTTTTTAATATAGCACATAAGAAGAATGGATTTATCTCAATTCTTTATGTTGAGCACAGTGGTAAAGTAGGCTTACTATTAGCAAATAAAAAGTCAGATAAATCATTTTTATTTCCGAATATAAAAAATGAAGATAGTTTTAAAATTGTAAATCCTTATAATAAATCTATTAAAGAACTGTATGTAGCACTTTATTCTCCAACACCCATTAAACTTCATAAGTTTGAAAATGTTGACGAGAATTTATTGGACGAATCGAATTACAATTTTGATGAATTAATTTCACTTCTTAATGAGTTTAAATTTTCTACATATGAAATAAAAATCAGAAAATAAGTTTTATTTAAAAATTATAGTTAACAACATAAAAAATATAAGGTGTTAAAAATACGCTTTAGCTGATGTGGGGAACATTGAAAACTTTAATAAAATACCAATCCTATTAGGACTATTATTTTTATACATCTCATCAACTTCTTTTTTTTACTTCTACTAAAATTATTATCATAATTCTACAAAAATGCGAAAACTAAATCTGGAAAAACTATAACCAAACCTAGTGCTAAAAGTTGTAAAAGTATAAATGGGATTATACCTTTATAAATTTGAATTGTACTCACACTATTTCCTGCAGCACCTTTTAGAAAGAAAAGTGAAAGGCCAAAGGGTGGTGTTAAAAATGATGCTTGTAGATTCATTGCTATTAAAATTGCGAACCATATGGGGTCTATGCCAAACGCGGCCATAACTGGAACAAGTATAGGCACTATAATGAAGCTTATTTCAATGAAGTCGATGAAGAAACCGAGTATAAAGATACTCAGCATTGAAAGTGCTATAAAAGCCCATACATTGCCAATATCTTCACTAAAAAACTCTAAGATGATGTCACTTCCACCAAGTTCATTAAAAACTAGGCTAAACGCGGTTGCACCTATGAGTATCATAAATATCATTCCCGTGAGTTTCATCGTTTCAAACAGAGCGTACTTTATCATTTCATAATTAAGAGTTTTGTTCATGCCTGAAAGTAAGACACCACCCAGTACTCCAAACGCGGCAGATTCCGTAGGAGAAGCTATTCCCGCGAATATGCTTCCCAAAACACTCACCATTAGTAAAATAGGGGGAATAATGGCTTTTAATAAATCAATAAAGTTAGTGTTCTCCAGCGGTTGCATTGTAGGGGCATCTTCTTTTTTAATATAAGCTCGTATTAGGATATATGTCACATAAAGACTTACAAGTGTCATACCTGGTAAAACGGCACCCATAAACAAGTCACCAACACTAACACTCATAACATCACCAAGTATGATAAGAATAATAGAAGGTGGTATGATTTGTCCTAGTGTTCCTGAAGCGGCTACTGTCCCACTTGCTAGAGATTTATCATAGCCTGCGTTTATCATTAATGGAAGTGCTATCACACTCATCATAACGACTGAGGCAGAGACTATTCCTGTTGAAGCTGCAAGTATAGCTCCAACTAAAACAACACTCACTCCAAGTCCACCACGAACACCTCTAAACATACTACTCATTGAGATGAGGAGTTTCTCTGCCATGCCTGACTTTTCTAGTATGAGACCCATCATTATAAACAGTGGAACTGCCATAAGTGTTGTATTGTTCATAATTCCATAAATTCTAAATGGTAAAATATTAAACACATCAAAACCTAAGTCAGGAACGATAAATGCAAACATCATCGCAACACCACCAAAAGCAAATGCAACGGGGATACCCGTCAGTAAAAGAAGCAGTGCTACTACAAACATTACTAAGGCTATCATAGTGACCTCCATTTTTTTACTTCAATTACCAGTATTTTAAAAGCCTGCAGAGATAAAAAGATAAATGAGAGAGGCATAAGAGATTTCACTATCCATCGGTATGAGAGACCTCCCGGGTCTGATGACATTTCATTTTGAATAAAACTCAATTCCACAAAACCTATACTAATATAAACGATTAAAAATGAGAATGGGAGTATGAAAAAAACAACTGAGAGTATGTTGATAAGAGTCTGTGTTTTTAAAGAGAAGTTATCATAAAAAATATCTACTCTAACATGAGCATTATGTTTTAAAGTGTAAGCAAGACTAAGAAGCATAACAACATCAAAAAAATGCCATTCTAACTCTTGAAGTGCTGTTGAACCTGAGGAGAACAGATAACGATTAGTTGCATCAAAGATTATTAATGCCACCAATAGAACTAGAGTGAATGCTGTCAGATATGAAATATACCTGACAATTAAACTAATAAAGTTACTCAATAAGTTGCATCCAACATAGTCTAGTTAAGATCTCCATCTTTCCAGTATTTTGTTCCTTGTATGTTAACTTGAACAGCTAAACCATTTACCGTTATTCTATACAGTTTTATCCCTGGAGCAACGGTTACTGCCGCATTTAAAGCTCCTCCTTTTTCCCCGGACTTTGCAGCAGCATCAGCTTGTGCATTTGCTTCCCATCCTTCTTCTACAAAGCTATCAAACACTTGTTTATTTTTAAAAATAAAAATTGCTCGAAAATCTTTTATTCCAAGGCCAAAGCCTATTCCAGCAGAACCCATATTCATATATATATCTTTGCCACTCTTATTGTTGTGAGCCAATCCTGATCCACCTTCTATACTTATAGCTGGTAAGTATAGTCCAACATTAGTAAAAGTGGCATAACCATAAGATGATTCTACTAATATTTTTGCTTTTGGAGTGTGTTTATAGAGAAGCTTTAATGTCTCTGCATTTTCAATTTCCCTTTCTTTAATTAATTCTGCAGGAGTCTCTCCTGACCAGAAACCAGAAAACATGACAAACACAATGCTCATTGCCATTAGAACTTTTAAATTTTTCATACTTTTATCCCCTTTTATTTATATAAAGTTCGGAGCATCATTAGCAAAAAGTATGACATCCCCTGCCTTAGTTTGGTTAGCTAAAACTGTAGTAAGTTCTGTTTTATCCGCTAACATTATTTTATTTTTAACATCTAAGTTTTTATCAAATAGACTCGCGTTTAAAGAACCAGTAACTATTACTATGTCAAAAACTTCATTTATCGCATTTATAAGTTTTAGGTTTAGCTCATCACTGCTCTCAACAAGTCCAGGGGTAACGATTACTTTTTTGCCAGTTTCATGCAGCGAACATAAACGTACACCCTCAAGCATACCATCTATATTGCCATTGTAACCATCGTCTAGTATAAGTTTTCCACCAGCTTTTATCATTTGAAGTCTATGTTCAACTGGTTCAAGTTCTTTGACTGCATTTACTATTTCTTCATAACTCATGCCAACACTATTTGCTATATGTACAGCAACAGCTATGTTCATAGTTTGGAACTCACCTAATACATCTGTATGTAATGAAAGCTTTTGTCCATCGAGTTCTATCTTAAAGTCTGTTCCATTAAGAGTCGCATTTATATCGCTAATCTCATTCCCAAAGAATTTCACCTTATCGTGTGGTTCATCTGTTACTGAAGTATGTATAAAAGCCTCTTCTAAACGTGGTGACTGCATTATCTCTAGTTTTGTGGCCTTGATGTTCTCTAAAGTTTTAAAGTACTCTATATGAGCTGCTCCAACTTTTCCGACAACAACTCTTTGAGGTTCTAAGAAAGTTGTGATTTCATATATGTCACCTCTTTGTCTTGCTCCTGCTTCACATACATATACTTGAGTATCTTCTGGGAGACTATTATTTATATCACCCATGATTCCACCAAGAGTATTTATACTTCTTGGAGTTGCATATGTTTTAAACTTTTTACTAAGTATTTGAGCCACAAAGTTTTTTATACTTGTTTTTCCATAACTACCAGTGATACATACTATTTGTAACTCTGTGAGAGCTTTTAACTTATTTTTTGCTTCTTTTTTATAAGTCATGAAAAGAAACTTTTCTATTATTGTAGAACCAATGTATGCAATAACTAAAGGCATAAAAACACCATAAACTGCACAAGCATCTTTTAAAGTACATAAAACATCTTGAAAAAGTGTAAGACTTATAAGGAGAATGAGAAAACGTTTAACTCTCCATGTAAGAACAAGCTTTTTATCTAAGTTTTTGTGCCAAAGTAAAATAGAAGGTAAAACTCCAAAGAAAAAGAAAATAGGAAAGAACTTTCCTGTCGTATGGTAAGCAATAAAAGGAATAATAAAATAAAATACATGCCATCGTGCTTTATGGTGTTTAAGAATCACACGAGATAAAGAGTAGTTGTACCATTGAAGGTTTGTAATGAGATACCAACCTAAAAGTGTCACAAAAAGAGCATTAACTACTAACGAAAGAAGGATTTCATATTCTTGCATCTATTTTCCTAGTGTTTTTAAAAAAGTTTCTTCAATACTTTGAGATATATCTTGCGTATTGTTTAAAAATGAGAAATGATCACCCTTATAAACTTTTAACTCTGATTTTTTCACAAGAGAGTTTATTATCTGCGCTGAACTAAGCGGTGTCGCAGTATCATCTTCACCCCAACATAAAAGTGCATGTCCATCGTACTTAGCAAACAAATCACTAAAGTCTTCATTAACAACATTTTTAAAAGTTTCATACATTGGTTGACTTAACTCTTTTGCATCTTGTGCGACAAAAAGTGAACGAAATTTTTTGAGTCCAAAAAAATTAAACACTTTAGTAGCTGCAATTTTGAGTTGTATTGAAAGTGGTTTAGTTCTATATATACCTGCACTAGCAACTAGTATAAGTAATCTTGGATCAAGTAAAAGAGCGACTTTACCGCCAAATGAGTGACCAAGTATAATGCTTTTTCTTGCATTAACATGCCCCATTAATAGTTCAACTATACGAGCTACATCAGATGTATTTAGAGCTATAGGACAAGTGGATTTTCCAAATCCTGGTAAATCAATGTATATATGGCGAAAACCACTCATATATGGAGAAAATGCTTTTTTCATTATCATTTTATTGCTACCCCATCCATGCAATATAATCAAATCAACTTTTGCATCTGGATTAAGTATTTCATAACTTAAATCAAAAGTGTATTGCTTATATTGTATAGATTTTACTGCCATTTATTTACCTTTTGCTTGTGATATAGAGTGTATATAGTCATAAGTCACTTTAACTCTTTTTGAATGTGGAAGAGAGTTACTTAGTTCTTCTATAGAGTGAGTAAAGTCTTCAAAAAGATAATTTGCCATAGAACCAGGAACTGGATTTATCTCGTTTAAATAAACTTCCCCATCTATAACAAAAAAATCACATCGTATTAAAGCACCCTCAAAAAGACCTCTATATATCTTCTCAAAATTTGACTTTAATTTTACTATTAATTCTTCACCAATTTCAGCTTTTAAAACCTGCTCACTTCTTGAAAAATCCATATACTTTTTTTCAAAATCTAAAAATTCTTCTTTTTGAGGTTCTTCAACGATAGAGAAATGCATCTTCTCATTTGCTATATACCCAGCAAGATTATACTCCATAACACCATCAATAAAAGGTTCAACTAAAACATGTTTATCATACTCAAATGCAGTATCAAGTGCATAGTCCAAATCATGCTCATCTTTTACAATACTAACACCAATAGAGCTACCAAGAGAAGCAGGTTTTACTATGATGGGAAAAGGAAGAGTGATGTTTTTATGCTCATTTTTATAAAAACTTTCATACTTTAAACTCTTTACACCAATCGCTTCACATAGGTACTTTGTATAGCGTTTATCGTAAGAAAATGTACAGGCTTCACTTCGTGGTCCAATGTACTTTATAGAAAAGAAATCTAACATCGAAGCGATACTACCATCTTCTCCATCCGCACCATGAATAAGGTTTAAAACAATATTTTTATGTTCACGAGAACTAAACATGCTCTTTTGAATAAAAGCACCATTTCGTAGTGTTAGTTCAGGCATATTTTTATGTTCAGCCTTACTAAAAGTAGTTGCTTTCATCTTTTTATCATCTATAAGATAAAATTTATGATCACCATCACAAAATATAAAACTCAAATCAAACTGTGAGAGCTTTTGCTTTAAAGTTATCGCACTAACGATACTAATTTCATGTTCGAAACTAGCTCCACCAAATAAAATTGTTAATTTCAATATATGTTTCCTTTTTAGACTGTCTGTAGTAATTTCAATGCGCTTTTTACAAGAAAGGCTGTATCATCGCCATCACAAGAAGAAAGTGCCTTAGATATTTTGTCTTTTTTAAAGCCTAGTGCTTCTAGTGCTTCTGTCGCTTGTGTAAATGCTAGTGATGAAGGAGATGTAGTATTTCCAGTGAGTATTTCCGCGTCAAAACCATTAAGTTCAACTAAGATTCGCCCTGCACTTTTAGGTCCAATTCCTGGTACTTTTTTAACACCATTCATATCTTTATTGGTTATAACTGTTGCAAATTGAGAAGGAGTATATGTAGAGCAAATGGCCATTGCAACCTTAGGTCCTACTCCATTGATTTTTATGAGTCTTGCAAACATCTTTTTTTCACTCATGTCCATAAAGCCGAACAAAAGGGAAGCATCTTCACGAATGATTTGAGTAGTAAAGATAGATACCTCTTTTTTAGGTAGTGCTGAAAATGTTTGAAGTGATATAAAGACTTCATAAACAACCCCTCTAACATCTATATGCACAAATCCAGGTTCTTTATACACTATATCACCACTTAGACCAACTATCATTCTTCCATTGCCTGTATTTCAAATGTTCCATCATTGAGTTCAACTAAACCAAAAGCTCTTTCTGATGAACCTTCTTCAGGTTTATATACCAACTCGATAGGAGGATCAACAAGCTTAAAACGTATCTCGTTATAACCTAACCAATCATCTCTATTTATAACTCTGGCATCTAAAATGTTATCTTGAAAAGATACTGTTGCCATCATTTTCAATGCAAGTGAATCAACCTTTACTACCTTTTGTGCCTGAATCTCATTATAATGTTTTTGCATCTGCACAAACTGTCTATATTTAAGTACAAATGAAGCAGGTGCTTTTACCCCTTTCTTCTTGTAGCGTATTAACCTTTTTTTTATATCTAAGAATGATGTAGTACCGATTTTCATCATTTTAGTGTATTTTACAAGCTCTTTTTTTATATCTGAGAGTTCTGATTCTAGTACTTGGATCTCGACTTGATTTCTATTCAAGTCAGCTTGTGTAACTTTTTTAATTAAAGGGTCAATAGTAAAAGTATTTTCACTACCCTGAAGTCTATGAATTTCTATACGTTTTGAAGCTGTAGCCTGAACATGTGCGTTACAAATATCTATATCAATCTCTTTAGCTTTAATCTGTCCACCCATTGCCTGAGCAATACTTACCTCATCTCCATCAACTTCACCATGTTCAAGTCTGCTAATCTTTATTTTTTTGCCGTAAGCCTTGCCTCTATGAACATCTATATCCAGTTTATCGGCTTTAACAATAGAAGTCGCATGTGTTTGTCCTGATATACTAGCAGTTCTTGCTATAACACGTGCGTTTGAACCGACATTCCCTTCTATATTTATATCGGTTACCTCAACACTCATTCCTATGCCAATTGCATCTTTTTCAGGATCATTTTCTTTTACACTAATACTTACATCAGAATCAATACCACTAGTAATATTTCCTGTTGTTTTAAAATCTATACTATCAATATCCATATCATTTTTTATGGAATAAACACCAGATGCCAGAGACACATATCCACTTTCTTGAGCAACATACTTTATACTTGCTTCTTCATCAAACTTTGTGATACTATTATCTGTATTAATAGATGCCTCATTTAAAATTGTAGGTTCATTTTGTTGCATAAACTGGCCACAGCAATTACGCCCAGGCTCACCCATTTTGGGTTTAATATACTCTATTATTACTTCTTCTTTCTTAACACTCTTAATAAATCCCCTTGCTGCATAGTCTATTCTTTGATCTTCTTCTACATCAATTGTTTTATCATAATGCATAATTAGAGCATCATCTATAGTTAGTGTCGGTTCATAAGCCTCTCCTATTAGAATAGTCTCTTGATTCTCAAAAACAATCTTTTTATCTATATTAGTTTTATCCACGATTTTTGAAATAACATCATTTAGCATTTGATCAAATATATTTATTAAAATACCTGCACGTACTTTTCTTTTATTGATCATTTTTTTTAATTCTTCTTTAAGATCTTTATCAAAGTCTAAACTAGATTTAGCTCCAATACTTAAATAAACTTTACATTTAGTTGCATTTGCACCAATAGCTATTTTCATATTTTCAAAAAGTTGTTTTTTTTCTTTATCAATTGAAAATACTTCTATTTCGTAGGTTTGTTTAATTTCAAAAATGGGATTTAATATTTCAGTTTTATCATTGAGTTCATAAAGGCTATTATTGTCCACGAGATTCCATTCGGTTTCTTGCTTCTCATCAGTCTCTCGTGTATAGGTCTGTACCTCTAAAATATTAAAATCTAATGTATCAACACGAATTTTATTTGACTGGGCAATATTTGTTAATTCTTTAGTAATATTTTGTGTTCTAATAACAATTGGATGAAATACTTTTTCAGAAGAACTATCCTCGTCTTTAGAGTCAAAAATTGCCATGCTTTTTTTACCATACCTGTCAATAGAGTTTATTTAGGCTCTATTTTAACCAAATCTTTGTTAAACTTGTGTGAAAATTAATAAAACCCAACAAAGAAGCCTATGTTTAAAGCAATATTTACCAATAGTTTTGGAATTTTAATCTCAAGAGTCTTCGGCTTTATACGTGATTTACTCACCGCATCTACTCTTGGTGCAAGTATATATACTGATATATTTTTCATTGCATTTAAACTTCCAAATTTATTTCGTAGAATCTTTGCAGAGGGTGCATTTACACAAGTTTTTATCCCCGCATTTGCCAGAAGCACTCATAAGGCTGTCTTCTCAGTAAATATCTTTTTTGTTTTTCTCTCCATTATATTGCTCATTACTTTACTGGTTAACTTAGTACCCCAACTTTTCACTCAAGCTATAGCTGTGGGTTTTAGTGAAGAGACTCTAAAAATTGCAGCACCTTTTGTTGCCATAAACTTTTGGTACCTTCCTCTCATTTTTTCCATGACGTTTCTTAGTGGAATGTTGCAGTATAAGCATCACTTTGCAACAACTGCTTTTAGTACTGCACTTCTTAACCTTTCACTCATTGCTGCTTTATATTTAAGTCAAGATAAGACAGACGTACAAATAGTTTATTATCTTAGTTATGGTGTTGTCATTGGTGGTGTCTTACAACTCATAGCCCACATTGTAGCAATTAGACAGATGGGGCTTTTCAAACTTTTATATGGTGGAGTTAAATACTTACGACTTAAAAATGTTACGATTAAAAAGGAGACTAAAAAGTTTAGAAAAAACTTCTTTCCAGCAATGTGGGGTAACTCAACAGCTCAAGTTTCTGCATTCCTAGATACTTTTTTAGCTTCATTTCTTATAACAGGTTCTATCTCTTACCTTTACTATGCAAACCGTATATTTCAACTCCCTCTAGCTCTTTTTGCCATAGCAACATCCGTAGCACTGTTTCCAAGAGTTGCAAGATATATACGAAACAAAGATGAAATGCAGGCTAAAGAGTTTATGTCTAAAGCTTTCTGGTTTTTAACATTTTTACTTACGGCTAGTACCATAGGAGGCATAGTCCTCTCAAGAGAAATAACATGGCTTCTTTTTGAACGCGGTGCATTTAATGCTACTGACACAGCTAACACAACAGCAGTACTACAAATGTACATGCTAGGACTCTTACCCTTTGGGCTTCAAAAGCTCTTTGTTCTATGGCTCTATGCAAAAGAGATGCAAGGTAAGGCTGCCAAAATAGCAACCTACTCTCTTGGAACCTACATCATTATTGCACTCTTTCTTATCTCACCTATGGGAGTAAGTGGTTTAGCCCTTGCTAGTACTACGGGTGGTTTTGTAAGTTTCTTTCTTACCATAAGAGTATTTGGATGGACAAATTTCAAAGACATCCTCTACTCTAAAAAACTTCTCTACCTAAGTGTCGGAGCTGTAGTGCTTACTCTCTTACTACTCATGTTTAAAGAGTTTTTGGCTTTTTATATTTAGCCCTAATAACTCCATACCATATTAGACAATAAGCCAACTTGCTCTATAATTAGGTATCTTCAAGCGAAAAAGGTACACCTAAAACTTTCACTTTGGCTATTGCTATGAAAACTTTCATTGCTATTCGTGAGGAAGTAGCTAAAATTGATGATATTGTAAACAGAAATGAAGATTTAACCTCTATTATCAGTGTCTTGCAGGATATTACACAGAAAATGCTTGGATTTAGGTGCGAAAGTTAAGTTAATTATAAAATAAACGATTAGAAGAAATGACATAACAAAACAGAATATCCAATAAATTACATAACGGAAAATTATCGGCTATCCTTTCTTGTTCCCATGTTTTACATGTAAATTTATACATCAGCTTATGTGTTTGTTGTTGATATATATGTATGCATCCCCATGCACAGAATAGGAACGAGTTAAATCGCGGGTTAATATTTCTAAAGATATCTGTTATGCTCAAAAAACAAATATGCTATAATACAAAAAACAAAGGAAGGTAAATGGCAGTAGTAAAACAAGAAGCACAAAAGATGATTCAAAATCTTCCTAATAATTGTACTTATGAAGATATCCAATACCACCTTTATGTTGTAGAAAAAATCAAAAATGGAATTAGTCGTGCAGAGAATGGTGAAACTTCATCACATCAAGATGCAAAAGGAAGAATGACTAAATGGCTTTCAAACTAGAGTGGTCTGAAGAGGCTTTAGAAGATATTGAGTCTATTGCCACTTACATAGAAAAAGACTCCCCTTTTTATGCAAAATCTGTTATATCAAAGTTTTTTGAAAAAGCTGAAATTTTAAAAGATTTTACAGAGCTTGGTCGAGTTGTTCCTGAAATCAACGATAGTAACATTCGAGAAATATTTATTTATAGTTACAGACTAATTTATCAAACTAATGAAGACACAGTTCTATTTGTAGCTATAGTACATGGCAAGATACTACTTGAAAATCATCAATAAAATATAACTAAATATACATTAAAACACAAAAGTTCTACATAGCAGGAAATAAATATAGAGGAGTTATAAGATGAATATCAAACCTATTAAAGATGAACGAGATTATGCACATACATTATGTCAAATAGAAAACCTAATCGATGCAAAGCCAAATACATCTAAAATGGATGAATTAGAAGTATTTACAACTTTAGTTGAAGCTTTTGAGGAACAACAATTACAAGCTAGAAGCTCCAGACCATATTGAAAGTCTTTTTCTTGATTATAAAACTGACTGTGCTTAAATTTCTACAAAATACTACAAAAATTAAATAGGAAACATATATGTTCATTTACGACTCTGTACAAAAAACAAAACGCGAGTTCATCCCATTAGAAGAGGGTAAAGTTTCTCTGTATGTTTGTGGTCCAACGGTTTATGATGATGCTCACTTAGGTCATGCTAAATCAGCTCTTGTTTTTGACCTACTTACTCGCGTTTTATCTGCCAATGGTTACGATGTTACTTATGCAAGAAACATCACTGACATAGATGATAAAATCATTAAAAAAGCGCTAACTCTTAATCAAGATATTAAAGAGATTACAGACTTTTATACAGCCGCATTTCATAAAGAGATGGATGCACTTGGTGTAGGTCGTCCAGACATAGAGCCAAAAGCAACAGAATCTCTAGAAGCAATGCACGAGATGATGCAAAAACTTATAGATTCAGGTCATGCTTACGCCACAAAAGATGGTGATGTTTACTTTGACACATCGAGTGATAGCGAGTATCTAAGTCTCTCTAAACGCCATCAAGACGAAGACGATAAACAAGAAAGAGTCGCTTCTTCTTCTTTAAAAAAGAATCCTACTGACTTTGCTATGTGGAAGAGTGTAAAAGACGACTCTTTAACATATGAGTCCCCTTATGGAAAAGGACGACCAGGATGGCATCTAGAGTGTTCTGCTATGATAGAAAAACACCTCGCACAACCTAACACTGCGTTTGCTGTAGATATTCACGGTGGAGGAGCTGACTTACTGTTTCCTCATCATGAAAATGAAGCAGCACAAACAAGATGTTCTTCAAACCATGAACTTGCAAACTACTGGATGCACAATGGTTTTGTAAACATTGACGGGGAAAAAATGTCTAAGAGTTTAGGGAACAGTTTTTTCATTAAAGACGCTCTTAAGGAGTATGATGGAGAAGTACTGCGTTTTTACCTTCTCAGTACTCATTACCGTTCAAACTTTAACTTTAACAGTGAAGACTTAAGCACTGCAAAAAAAAGACTTGACAAGATTTACAGACTTAAAAAACGTCTTTTTGGTTTAGCTGAAAACTCTGAAACAACTCCATTTAGAGATGAACTTCTCAAAGTCTTAAGTGATGACATGAATGTCTCTGCAGCACTTGCTCTCATCGATGAGATGATTTCAAATGCAAATGAAACTTTAGACACAGCGGGAAAGCATAAGGTTCTTAAACGCGAGACCATTTCTAACCTCGCTTACATAAACTCTCTTTTAGGCTTTGGAGTAAAAAACCCTTTTAAGTATTTTCAATTTGGAATGAATGAAGACACTAAAGAAAGAATAGCCTTATTAATAACTAAACGTGGTGTTGCTAAAAAAGAGAAAAACTTTGAAGCTTCAGATACACTTCGTGATGAGATCTTAGCATTTGGAGTAACCCTTATGGATACTCCTACCGGTACATTTTGGGAAAAAGTGTAGTTTATGTTTCAAAAATCACTACTTAAAAATTTTATAAAATTTTTCAATACTCCAAATTCAAATGATGTCATTAAACTAATTACAAAAAATAAATTTATAGCAGAAGATGCAAATGGTGCTGAGTTTATAACTCTATTATCACAAATGTTAAATTGGACTAATTGTATCAGAGAAGTTAAAAACGATACAGATATGAAGAAAGCTGATGGTGTTGTTTATAATGAAAATAATGAGCCAATAGCAATTATTGAGCTAAAAAGCAGTGATAAAAAAATATCAAACAGAGACATAATTGCCCAAGGGTTTAGATATAAAAATGAAAAATCTACATGTAAATATGTGATAGTTTCAAACTTTTAACAACTAGATATCTATAGTGAAAGTAGTGATGTTTACTTTAGTTTAGATATGACATCTGCACAGAGTTACGCTACTCTTTATGCTCTTCTAAATCAAACATCATTAGAAACAAATGAGATAGCAAGACTCAAAAAAATCTCAAAATCTCAAGAAGAGATAACAAAAGAAGTTTATAAAGAGTATAGTAGTTTTAAACTAAAGCTTTTAAATAATCTCATAGAAAACAACAAAGACCTATCTCGTTAGGGCACATCTTTGAACAATCTTTAAACGACTTAGAGAAGATAAAAGAGTCTCTTTTTGAAGGACATAGGATAGTAAACACTAGAAAAAAAGATGGTGTTTTTTATACTCCTAAGTTTATAACTGAGTACATCATAAACAACACCGTAGCCAAACTTTGTGAAGAGAAAAAAGAAGAACTTTCACTAAATGTAGAGATAAAAGACACAAAAAAAGCAAACGCAGGACTTTTTGACTACCACGGCATAGACAAACAGATAATCGAAAAGAATCTTTTTGGAGTAGATATAAATGGGGCAAGTGTAGGTATAGCAAAGCTCTCTTTATGGCTTCAAACTGCTAAAAGAGATAGACCTCTTAGTAATCTGATGGGTAACATTAAAAGTGCAAATAGTTTAACAGCAGATTGGGCTAAGTTGTTTCCTGAGATTATGGCAAATGGTGGGTTTGACTGTGTTGTTTGGAATCCTCCGTATGTAAGACAAGAAAGCATAAAAGAGTTAAAACCAGCACTTAAAGAAATTTATAGTGTGTTTACTGGAACTGCTGATTTGTTTGTATATTTTTATGAGTTGGCTCAAAATATTTTAAAAACTAATGGTATGAATGGCTTCATCTGTTCAAATAAATTTTTTCGTGCAAAATATGGACAAAATTTAAGAGAGATGATTTTAAGTAAAACAACTATTAAAAGCATAGTTGATTTTAAGGCTGTTGTTAGCTCATCATCTTTATTTTCCATTGATAATCAAAAATCTTATTTATTAGATACAAGTTGGTTTATAGATAAAGGAGATAAATTTTTACTAGCTTGTTTAAATTCTAAAGTTGTTTGGTATTATTTAAAGTTTATTACTTCTACTTTAGGAAATGCTTCTTTACGATTGAAAAAAATATTTATGGAAAAACTACCAATCCCAAACATACCAAAAGAAGAACAAAAACCATTCATAACCCTAGTAGATACAATCATAGAATCAAAAGAAAAAATAGTAAAATTCAATAAACACTTTGATAACCTAAACGCCGTTGATAAGATAGAGATAAAAGAAGAGATAGAAAAGCTAGAAACTTTGGTTTTAAATAGTGTAAATGAAATTGACAGTTTAGTTTATGAGCTTTATGGCTTAAATGGTGATGAAATTAAGATTGTGGATGATGCAAGATGAAACAATCCGAGCGATTAGATTTAATTAATAGTATAGCCTATAATTTACAAGAAATAATGACATTTACGAATATTAAAAGTTACTTTGGAGGATTTAATATAAATTGCATAAATCATACTCCTAGTTTTAATAGTAAAAGAGTTTTTATTCAAGAGGTTTTAGCTAATGAAACAAGTGATTTAATCTCTAAGATAGCTAGAGATTTAGGTTTAATTAAACAAGTGGTTAATAAAAATATAGAAGTGTTTGTATCAAAAAAATTTAATGAATGTATTACCGAAGATAATGAAGAATATATAGCTAATTATTTATTTCAATATATGAATGATAAAATATCATCTAATAATTCTTATGGCGGTCATTATAATGCTCATGAAAGTAAAGAATTACTTAATACAATAGAATTAAAAGATAAATTCCAGCAAGTTTTTAAAAATACAGGATATGCTTTTGTTATAGATACAGAGTATCTAAAAGTAATTAGTGAATGTGAACAGTTTTTAGTAAAAAGTGGTGGAAGTAGCATACCAGATAATTTTAATAAAATTAATATTATTGAAGATAGACCTATTATAAACTTATTAGACTTATCAGAAGAAATTCAAAAAGAAGTATCAATAAATATTGAAGAGCAGAATATTAATAAAACAAATACAAATAAGCCTAAAAATAAAGTTTTTATTGTTCATGGACATGATGATGCAACAAAACAGGAAGTAGCTAGATTTATTGAGAAAATTGGACTAGAATCAATAATATTACATGAACAAGCAAGTATGAATAAGACTATTATAGAAAAAATAGAACATTATACACAAGAAGCTGATTTTGCCATCATTTTATATACTCCTTGTGATAAAGGAAGGGGAGCATTAGAAACTAATATTGAAGCAAGAGATAGAGCAAGACAAAATGTGGTCTTTGAACATGGTTATTTAATGGCAAGAATTGGAAGAAAAAATGTCTGTGCATTTGTAAAAGGGAATATAGAGACACCTAGTGATATAGCTGGTATTGTTTATACACCTTTAGATGAATTTGGTGGATGGAAAAATAAATTAATAATGGAACTTGAAGTTTGTGGGTATGCGGTTAAATATATATAAATACCTTGTATGAATACAGACCATTCATAACTGGGATAAAATCATAAAAAGGATTAACTCATAATGCACCAATATGATAAATTGAATGAAGTAAAAAAAGAGACCCTAAAAAATAAAAGGAAATTAGGTATAAAATCGAGAGAAATATTTTGGGTTAAAATAGGACAAAATATAGGAGATGAAGAGTATGGAAAAGGCGATATGTTTTCAAGACCTATTATCGTAGTAAAGCAACTTACTGGTGATCTGTTTTTAGGTATACCTCTGACAAGCACACTCAAAAATGATGACTATTTTCATTCATTTGAATTTAGTACTAAAAAAGGAATTGTTCAAAATAGTGCTATGATTCTACAGTTAAAAGCTTTTAGTAAAAAGAGAATTACGGACAAAATAGGAAAAATAGATACAGTAGAATTTAAAAAAATTCAAGATAAATTAGTAAAGATGATTATTCCCACCTGAAAGGTGGGTGTGCCGTTAGGCGAATTGTAAAGATATTATAACATAATAAAAGTAAGATACAAAATATAAAAAAGGTCAAAAAATGAAAAAAATCATGATTACAACACTCATCCTAGTAGGAAGCTTTCTACTTGCAGATGATTCAGACATTAAAAATAAAATAGAAAATACTCCAATGCTCAAATCAATCGGTGTCAAAGTAACTAAAGTCATTACACATGATGGTGTACATCAGTTTAAAGGTGTTGTTGTAGGAAAAAAAGCTGGAAAACTTGATGGCTTTATAACAACTGACTTTAAAACACTTATAATGGGGAAAGCCTACAGTACAAAGACAGGAACTGAATTAATCATCCCTTTTGATATAGACATAAATGTACTCAAACAAATAGCAGCCTACAAAACTGGAAATGGAAAAGATGAATACTTTGTTTTTACAGACCCTGAATGTCCCTACTGTCAAAAACTTGAAAAAAAGATAGTTGCTGTGAAAAAGAATGTAACTCTCTATACAATTTTATTTCCATTAAAATTTCACAAAAATGCTAAAATTATGTGTAGATATATCTTGAGTCGAAAAGATAACAATGCAAAAGCAAATGCGATGAAAGAAATAGCAAACAAAAGTACTCAATACCAAAAAGAGAAATACTCCCAAAGCGAACGAGCAGAACTTAATAAACTTATCCAAAAGAGTTTAAATGAAGTAAACAGAATTGGTATCAATTCCACACCAACAATATTAAATGCTAAAGGTGTTCGAGTACCTTCACAAATCATAATAAAGTAGAGATTATGAACATTAGTGATATCCATAGATTTATTAATGAATCAGCTAAAGATTCAACAGAAGAATTTAAACGACTATTTCATGGTCGTGGTGGTCTATATGAGGGTTGGAAGCATCTAACAATTGACTCGATTGATGATGTTTTAAGTGTTGCATTATATTTTAAAGAATCAAGCGAGAGTGAACTACTAGATATGCTTACTGCGTTTGTTAAGAACTCTAGATATAAAACATTAGTAGTACAAAAAAGATATATGCAAGGTTCTCCAAGTGACATTCTAGTTGGTGAGTTAACTGATGATGTTTATGTCATTGAAAATGGTATAAAAATAAAACTCAACCTCCTTTCAAATAAGAACAGTGGCTATTTTCCCGATATGAAAAATGGTCGTGAATTTGTCAAAGAGAATTCAAAAGACAAACGAGTTCTTAACCTCTTTTCGTACACTTGTGCATTTTCTCTTGCGGCTAAATTTGGTGGTGCTTATGAGGTTGTTAATGTCGACATGAATAAAAATGTACTCAAAACAGGTATGGAGAATCATGCTCTAAATAACCTTGAACCAAGAGGTGTTGGCTTTCTCTCATATAACATTTTGAAATCTTTTTCTAGTCTCAGACGTAAGGGTCCATATGATTTGATTATTATTGATCCACCTACTTTTCAAAGAGGAAGTTTCGAAGCAACAAAAGATTATGAAAAAATAATCAAAAAACTTTCTCAAATAGCAAGTGAGGATTGTATTTTACTTTCATGTTTAAACTCTCCAGAACTAGAGAGTGAGTTCATTTTAAACATGATAAAAGAGTGGGCACCTGATTTTGAGTTTATCCAGAGACTAGAGAATGTAAAAGAGTTTGCAAGTGTAGATGAAAACACTAGTCTCAAAAATCTTGTATTTAAAAGAAGTATTGTAACTAAGTAATATTTGAGTATAATTAAAGAATATTAAATCACATAGGTACTTAAAAAATATGATAAATTATCAAGCTATAAAACCACTTTTATTTAAACTAGAACCAGAAACTGCACATCATGTAGTAGCATGTATACTGCGTTTACCAAATCTATGTCAACTTCCATTTAACTTCTTTTTAGAATCACACTTTATAAATGACCCTGTTTTAAAGCAAGAAATCTTTGGTCGTGAGTTTTTAAATCCAGTTGGGTTAGGAGCTGGTTTTGATAAAAATGCGACTATGATTCGTGGTATGCAAATTTTAGGTTTTGGTTTTACTGAAATCGGAACCGTCACACCAAAACCACAGGCTGGAAACCCTAAACCAAGAATGTTTCGTCACATCGAAGAAGAGACTATTCAAAACGCGATGGGTTTTAACAATGAAGGCTCAAAGAAAGTCATAAAAAGACTTAAAGAACGTTTTCCATTTAGTACACCCATCGGTATAAACATTGGAAAAAACAAACTTACACCTGAGAGTGATGCTATAAGTGACTATACACAGCTTATAAAATCTTTTGATGGTTTGGGTGACTACTTTGTTATTAACATCTCTTCTCCAAACACTCCAGGCCTCCGTGACTTACAAAATGAAGAGTTTATAACAACACTTTTTAAAGAAGCAAAAGCACTTACAAAAATGCCAATTCTCTTAAAAATAGCACCAGACATGGAAGTAGAAGATGCCGTTACTCTTACAAAGATGGCTGTTGCATCTGGAGCAGATGGAATCATCGCGACAAATACAACTATAGACTACTCTTTAGTTCCTCACCCTAAAGATATTGGTGGTTTAAGTGGAGCAGTTCTTAAAGAAAAAAGTTTTAAGATTTTTGAAGCAGTAGCAAAAGAACTTTACGGTAAAACTCTTCTTATTTCAGTAGGTGGAATTGACTCGGCTGAGGAAGCATACAAACGCATTAAAGCAGGTGCTTCACTTGTACAAATATATAGCGGTCTTGTATTTCACGGTCCCGATATGATAATGAACATCAATAAAAAACTTATAGAACTCATAAAGCACGATGGTTACGATAACATCACACAAGCCATCGGTGCTGATAGAAAACTAAGCACTAAATGCTGAGTCGTAAATGAAAATAATCTTAACAACAATATTAACCCTAGGAACACTTATGGCATCTTCTTTACCAAAATACGAAACAAAAACACTTAAAAATGGGCTACAGATAGTAGTAATTCCTCTTAAAAATGAAACTAATGTAGTTAGTACTGACATCTTTTACAAAGTTGGTAGTCGAAATGAAGTAATGGGGAAAACGGGTATTGCACATATGCTTGAGCATATGAACTTCAAAAGTACAAAGAACCTTCCAGCTGGAGAGTTTGACAAGCAAGTAAAAAGTATAGGTGGAGTAAACAATGCTTCTACTAGTTTTGATTATACGCATTACTACATCAAGTCTTCTACAGATAACCTCAAAAAGTCTATAAACCTTTACTCTGAACTTATGCAAAACCTAAAACTCAAAGATGAAGAATTTCAACCTGAGAGAGATGTTGTAACAGAAGAGAGACGTTGGAGAACAGATAACAATCCACTTGGCTTTTTATACTTTAGACTTTTTAATAATGCTTACCTTTACCACCCATACCATTGGACACCAATCGGGTTCATGAACGACATAAGAACTTGGACTATTAACGATATTAAAGATTTTCATAAGACATACTACCAACCAAACAATGCCATATTAATGGTAACAGGTGATGTAGACCCCAAAGAGGTCTTTAAGTCTGCTAAGGCCGCTTTTGGTGATATCAAAAACAATGGAAAGATTCCAAAAGTTAAATTTGTAGAGCCTGAACAAGATGGTGCTAAACGTGTTATCGTGCATAAAGATAGTGAAGTAGAAATGCTTGCTATAACTTTTCATATACCTGATTTTAAAGACCCAGACCAAGTGACACTCAGTGTTATCTCTGAAATTCTTTACTCTGGAAAGAGTTCAAGACTTTATAGAGAGCTTGTGGACAAAAAAAGTCTTGTAAATAGTGTGTATGCTTACAATATGGAAAACATAGACCCCGGTCTTTTTATATTTATGGCGACTTGTAACCCTGGTGTAAAAGCTGAGGAAGTTGAAAAAGAGATCATCAAACAGATAGAAATCATCAAAACTACAAAGGTTACAAAAGCTGAACTAGACAAGGTGAAGATAAATACAAAAGCAGACTTTATCTACTCTCTAGAGAGTTCAACAAGTGTTGCTAACCTTTATGGTTCATACTTAGTTCGTGGAGATATGGCACCACTTATGAGTTATGAAGAAGATGTTAAAAAAGTAACAGCGAAAAAAGTACAAGATATAGCAAATAAATATTTTAACTTTAACAAATCAACTACAATGATTTTAAAAAAAGGTGAGTAGGTTTTTTTAAACCTCTCTTCTGTCCACTTCTCTCTAACCTCCTCCATTACATTAAAAGATACTATTAAATATTTTTCGCTATAATTTCACACTTATTTATTAACAACTAAAGGCAAGATATGGACATAGTTACAGGTTCTTCAACCGCAATTATTACACCATTTAAAAATGGTAAACTAGATGAGCAGAGTTATGCTGCTCTCATACAACGTCAAATAAACAATGGTATGGATGCAGTCTGTCCCGTTGGTACAACTGGAGAGAGTGCAACTCTCTCATCAGATGAAGATAAAAGATGCATGCAAATCGCTGTAGAAGTTTGTAAAGGTACTAACACTAAAGTACTTACAGGTGCTGGAAGCAACTCTACTTCAGAAGCAATACTTGCTGCTAAAAATGCACAGGAGTGTGGTGTTGATGCTATATTTTCTGTTGCACCTTACTATGTTAAACCATCTCAAGAGGGACTATACCAACACTATAAAGCAATTGCTTCTTCAGTACCTGAGCTTCCTTTTATGCTTTACAATGTTCCAGGACGCACGGCAGTTGACATTAGTGCTGACACAGTTATAAGACTTTTTGACGACATACCAAATATCTATGGAATTAAAGAAGCTACTGGTTCCCTAGAGCGTACTGTTGAACTTTTATCTCGTAGACCAGACTTAAAAGTATTTTCAGGTGATGATGCTATTGACTACCCTATTCTTGCAAATGGTGGAGCGGGTATCACTTCTGTAACTTCTAACCTTATGCCTGACCTAAAATCTGAACTTGTGCGTTTAGCACTTGCTGGTGATTTTGCTGGTGCAAAAGCTATTAACGATAAACTTTACCCTCTTAACTCGGTAATGTTTTGTGAAGCAAACCCACTTCCTATAAAGGCTGCTATGTACATCGCTGGACTTATAGACACACTGGAGTATAGACTTCCTTTAACTCCTCCAAGTTTAGAAAGTATGAAAAAAATCGAAGAAGTAATGAAAAATTACGATATTAAAGGACTATAAAATATGAGCGAAAAGACAATGACTGGAAAAGTATTATTTATCTCCGGTGGTACTCGTGGTATCGGTAAAGCAATCGTTTATGAGTTTGCTTCAAAAGGCTGTGATGTTGCGTTTACTTATGCTTCATCTGCAGATACTGCAAACGAAATCGTTGCTGATTTAGAAGCTAACTATGGTGTAAAATCTCGTGCTTATAAACTAAATATTTTAGAACCTTTAACATACAAAGATGTATATAAAGAGTTTGACGAAGATTTTGATAGACTTGACTACTTCATCTCAAACGCTATCATTTCTGGTCGTGCTGTTGTTGGTGGTTTTGCTCCGTTTATGAGACTAAAGCCTAAAGGTCTTGGTAACATCTTTACAGCTACTGTTGAAGCATTTGTTGTTGGTGCACAAGAAGCTGCAAAACGTATGGAACTTACAGGTGGTGGTTCTATCATCTCTATGAGTTCTACAGGTAATCTTGTTTACACTCCTAACTACTCAGGTCACGGAACAAACAAGGCTGCAGTTGAAACTATGGTTAAGTATGCAGCTGCTGAACTTGGTGAAAAAGGTATTAGAGTAAACGCAGTAAGTGGTGGTCCAATCGATACTGACGCGCTTAAAGCATTCCCTAACTACGAAGAAGTAAAAGCAGAAGTTGTAAAACGTTCTCCACTTTCTCGTATGGGTGATGCAACGGACTTAACAGGTGCTTGTTCATTCCTATGTTCAGATGCATCTTCATGGTTAACAGGACAAGTTATCGTAATCGACGGTGCTACTTCTTTTCAATAGAACTAAAAATCTAATGGGGCTAAATATATTAGCCCTATTCCAATACCTATCACTTCTTCTTAACTTCCATAAACAATTTTTCAAATAAAACTAACTTAATCTTAAAATGGTAGAATAGTCATAATTAAATTAAGGATTTTACCATGAATAGAAGAGAAGCAATAAAACTCACAACAGTAGTGGCACTTGGCACGGCAGTCAGTCTTGATGCACATAATTCTCCTAAAAAAAACAGAATAGTTATGACTCCAAAAGATGCTAAAAACCTTACAAAAGGAGAGTTAAAACACACTCCTCAAATTACCCTAGGTCAGAAAGATTCTAAGGGTTACACTTTAGTTGAGATTACTGTTGGACAAGGTGGTATCATCCATCCAAGTACACATACTCACTGGATTGACTTTATCACATTATCTGCAAATGGCAACAAAGTCGGAACTTCAACTTTAGAAGCTGAAATCTCTCGTGGCACTGCTTCATTTAGTGTTAAACTTGATGGTGTTAAGACATTAACGGCAGAGTCAGGATGTAATCTACATGGTATATGGACAAGTAATTTAGCTCTTTAAGAGCTAAATTTTATATTTTGCCCTCCCCCTTTTTCAAACATTCACTTATAAATATAACAAACTGTCATATTATGAAGATACCTTCAAAAACTTTACTATTATTACAGATATAAAATTACGGAGTCTATTATCATGGAAGGAAAAATCATTGTAACTTATAAGGTCTTATGTAAATCAGATTTAAACAAGAGTATATCTCTCGAAGAATTACTCTCAAACGAAAAAGTTCAAAAAGTCATCAAAAGTGAATTTGCAAAAGGTTTAAGAAATATAGAATTATCTTCTTTAAATGAAAATGCATCTCTAAGAGTTGGAACCATCAAAGAACACCATACATTTGAAGTGACTAAAAATGACTTTGCAGATATATTAGCATTAGCAGAAGACGATGCAACTACTAAGAAATTATTGAAAAAAGATTGTGACAGAGTTGAATTACTTAATATAGAAACACTAGATATTTAAAAACACAAAGTTCCTCTCAAAGGCTATATTAAGAGCAAAAAGCTAAAATTAGCTATTAATTAATTAAGGAAATTTATTGTTAAACCTTCCCAATGCTCTAGCATCACTTCGTATACTCATAGCCCCTTTTATGTTCTGGATTATACTAAATCCTCAGCTTTTTACAGACAATGGTTTTGACATCACATGGAACTACTATTTCGCTTCACTATTATTTGTATTAGCAAGTGCTACAGACTTTTTTGATGGCTATATTGCAAGAGAGTGGAACCAAATGACTATGCTTGGAGCTATACTTGATCCACTTGCAGACAAGATGCTTACTCTTGCTGCGTTTATCGGTCTAATGATGATTGGAGAAGCTTCTGCTTGGGCTATTTACATCATTATAGTTCGCGAGTTGTTTATAACCGGCATACGAACCGTTGCTGTAAGTGAAGGCTTAGATGTAAAAGCTTCATGGGCAGGAAAAGTAAAAACAGTTGCACAAATGATAGCAATAGGTTTTTTACTTATGCACTGGCCTTTTGCAGACTTACTTCTTTGGTTTGCAGTTTTTCTTACACTCTACTCAGGTTTTGAGTATCTCTGGGGCTTTAGAGCATCTTTACAAAAAGGAAGTATCTAATGGGTATGGTTGTATCACTCCTGGTTCTTAGTGGACTTATCTTTTTTCATGAACTTGGTCACTATATGGCGGCTCGACTTATGGGTGTTTATGTAGAAGTTTTCAGCATTGGTTTTGGTAAAAAACTTTTTAGCTTTAGAAAGTGGGATACGGAGTGGAGTATTTCCGCGATTCCTCTTGGTGGTTATGTTCGTATGAAAGGGCAAGATGATTCTGACCCAACAAAAAAAAGTTATGATGATGACAGCTACAATGTAAAAACACCTTCGCAGAAGATATTTATACTGCTTGCTGGTCCTGCATTTAACTTTATACTTGCATTTTTTCTTTACTTTGCAATTGCCCTCGGTTCTCCACAGATTTTATCTCCAGTAGTTGGAGAAGTTGTTAAAGACTCTCCCGCGTTTATAGCAGGTTTAGAGTCTAATGACACTATAACTTCAATAAACTCTATGAGTATAACAACATGGAAAGAAATGGCGAAAATTATCGAATTTACCGAAGGTTCACTTGACCTTGAGATTAAACGCGATGGTTTTTTAGAACATAAAATTCTTACACCCAAACTAAATGAAGCACAAAATATGTTTGGAGAAATAATACAAAAAAAGATGATAGGTATAAGTTCTGCAGGAGTGATGCATCCACTAGAGCTTTCACTGAGTGAGACTTTCTCGTATGCAACTGAGCAGACTATATTTGCTTCTACTATGATATTTACCGGTGTTAAAAAGCTTCTATTTGGGGAAGTTCCGGCTAAAGAGTTAGGTGGTGTTATAAGCATAGTTAAACTCACATCTGATGCGACAGATAGTGGTTGGATGAGTGTACTTTTCTTCGCAGCACTCATAAGTGTAAACCTTGGAGTACTTAATCTCCTCCCTATTCCAGCACTTGATGGTGGACATATAATGTTCAATATTTATGAACTTATATTCAGAAGAGAAGCGAGTGAAGCCGTTATGATAAAGTTCACCATTGCTGGTTGGGTCATACTCTTTGGGCTTATGGGACTTGGACTCTTTAACGATATTAATAGATTAATAGGATAATTATGACAAAAATAGAACATAAATTATATATAGACGATGTGATACGTCGCGTTGAGACTGCGCGTTTATCTGTGAGTGGACATCTCATTGTAAAGATTGTGGCAGTGTCAAAGTACTCTACGAGTCAAGATATATCTGACCTCTATTCTATAGGTCAACGTGGCTTTGGTGAGAACAAAGTACAAGACCTAAAAAGTAAAGCATTAGAATTAGATGAACTCCCACTTGAATGGCACTTCATCGGAAATCTTCAAAAAAACAAGATAAACAATCTTTTAGAAATAGACCCTACTCTCTTCCAAGCACTTGATTCACTAGAGTTAGCTGAAGAGCTTCAAAAGAAACTCGTAGCTAAAGACATGACACTAGATTGTCTTATGCAAATAAACTCAGCAAAAGAAGAATCTAAACACGGTTTTATGCCTGAAGTTGCCCTTTCTAGTTACGAAAGTATCATTGGAAACTGTCCCAACATTAATATAAGAGGTGTTATGAGTATTGGTGCACACTCAGAAGATACTGAACTTATAAAGAAAAGTTTTATAACTACTTATGAAATATATAAACAAATTCCAAACGCAACAATTTGTTCTATGGGTATGAGTGGAGACTTTGAATTAGCCATTGAGTGTGGGTCGAATATGATTCGTCTGGGCTCTATAATGTTTCCTGATTAAGTAAATATACTAAAAATCATTTTGGAGTTCTTCAAAAAGAAGTTGGAGGGCTCATCTTTACTCATAAAGATAATAAAGATAAGTTTCAATAAATTTCAGACTTAAAAAATATTACATTTGGAGCAGTGAATAAAAAGTCTCTTGGTGGATGGCAAATGGCTTGGAAAGAGCTAGTAAACAATGGGATAGATATTAGTGACTTCAAGTCTTTAGAGTTTCAAGGTACACATGACAAGGTTGTTTATGCTGTTTTAAACAAAGAAGTAGATGTAGGTACTGTTATAGCAGCTTTTGAGACATTAAACTCTTTTGCTATAGTTAGCATGCTTTGGGTCTCTTTCATCTGTAATACATTTTTTACTGCTTTTTCTTTAAATGCTTTACTATATTTCATTGTCTTGATCCTTGATAAGATTTTATATCATAAGTTTCGGACAACTATCCTGACACAGGGGGACTACAGAGAGTGATTTTGAAAATATATAGATAATACACTAGAAACTTCTAATATCATACTTAAAACCTAAGCCGTGTAGCAAACCTATTTGACCCATTCCTTACAACTCCAAGAGGAAGTGGCCATAATGCACATATCATTTACAATTTAGTAACCCTAAAACTTTAGGGAACCATGCAAGCTGTTTCCCAAGTATACAAAGGGCTTAAATATACTATGAAGTTCAGAAATATAAAGTGTTTGTAGCCTAATTATGATAGGATAAACTTATCTAATAAAATAGAGGATGTAAAGATGAGTGATTTGATAGAAGGTTACATTGGGAAAACTACAAACGGTAAAAAAAGCCGTATACCAGCAAAACTAGACTATATTCAAAGTTTAACGGGTGGATTTTTAGCAATTTTCATGTGGGGACATATGATGATGGTTTCTTCCATTCTTGTCTCCAAAGATTTTATGTATTATGTGACAAAATTTCTTGAGGGTAGTTTCATCATAGATGGGGGAAGTCCTCTTATGGTAAGTATTTTTGTATTTATAGTTTTTGTAATTTTTGTCGTACATGCCGCTCTGGGTATGCGTAAACTTCCTTCTAATTTTAAGCAGTACCAAGTCCTTAAAGCACATACAAAAAGTATTCAACATCAGGATACTCAACTCTGGGGCTATCAGGCATTTACAGGTTTTGTAATGTTTTTCTTAGGTTCTATTCACCTCTACATCATTATGACAAACTCTGCCGATATTGGACCTTATGCTTCAGCAGATAGAGTTTGGAGTGAGTGGATGTGGCCTTTATATATCGCACTTCTTTTAGCTGTAGAGTTTCATGGGACTATCGGTCTTTATAGACTCTGCATTAAATGGGGATGGTTTGATGGAAAAGACCCTCAGGCAACAAGAAAAAGATTAAAAAAAGTCAAATGGGCACTTACAGGATTTTTTCTAACTTTAGGTTTTGCTGCACTTATAGTTTACATGAAAATCGGTATGGAACATGCAGACAAAGTAGGTGAAAAATATGTACCTACTTCAATGATAAAAGAGGCTAAATAATGAAAATAACTTACTGCGATGCTTTAATAATTGGTGGTGGACTAGCTGGTCTTCGAGCAAGTCTAGCTGCACAGAAAAAAGGTTTAAATACCATCGTTTTATCTCTAGTTCCTGTTAAACGCTCTCATAGTGCAGCAGCACAAGGTGGTATGCAGGCTTCACTAGGAAACTCGAAAATGTCTGAGGGAGATAATGAAGACCTTCATTTCTCAGATACAGTAAAGGGGAGTGACTGGGGTTGTGACCAAGAAGTCGCTCGTATGTTTGTTCATACCGCTCCAAAAGCCATTCGTGAACTTGCTGGCTGGGGTGTTCCTTGGACAAGAGTAAGAGAAGGCTCTCGCGAAGCTGTAATTAATGCAAAAAAAACAACAATAACAGAAGATGCAGATAGACACGGACTCATCATGTCCCGTGACTTTGGTGGCACAAAAAAATGGCGTACTTGTTATACATCAGATGCAACAGGTCACACAATGCTTTTTAGTGTGGCAAATGAAGCACTAAAGAATGAAGTCGACATAAGAGATAGAAAAGAAGCTATAAGCCTTATACATGAAAATGAACGCTGTTATGGTGCTATAGTTAGAGACTTAATTACTGGTGAACTTGAAGCTTATATATCCAAGGCAACTTGTATCTCTACTGGTGGTTATGGGAGAATCTATAAACAGACTACAAATGCAGTTATATGTGAGGGAATGGGTGCAGCGATTGCATTAGAAACAGGAATAGCAACTTTGGGAAATATGGAAGCCGTTCAGTTTCACCCTACCCCTATAGTTCCATCGGGAATTCTTCTCACTGAAGGATGTCGTGGTGATGGTGGAATTTTAAGAGATGTTGATGGGCATAGATTTATGCCAGACTATGAACCTGAAAAAAAAGAACTTGCTTCTCGTGACGTTGTAAGTCGCAGAATGATAGAACACATCAGAAATGGCAAAGGCGTTCCCTCTCCTTATGGCGACCATATTTGGCTCGATATTTCCATTCTTGGACGTGAACATATAGAAAAAAATCTTCGTGATGTTCAAGAGATTTGTAAGATATTTAACGGAATTGACCCTGCTGAAGAAGGTCCAAAAGGTTGGGTTCCTGTTCTACCAATGCAACACTACTCAATGGGTGGGATTCGTACGAAAAAAACAGGTGAATCTCAAAAACTAAGTGGACTTTTCTCTTGTGGAGAAGCAGCATGTTGGGATATGCATGGATTTAACAGACTAGGTGGAAACTCGGTGAGTGAAACTGTTGTTGCTGGTATGATTGTTGGAAACTACTTTGCCGATTACTGCATAGACAATGAGTTAGATATCAAAACAAGTACTATTGATAAGTTTTTAGCAAAAGAAGAAAAAAACATAAATACTATTCTTTCCCTTGATGGTGATGAAAGTATTTTCAAAATAAAAGACACAATGCAAAGACTTATGGATAAAAAAGTCGGTATATTTAGAGATGGTGTACACTTAGGCGAAGCGGTTGTACAACTTGAAGAGTTACTTAAAAAAACAAAAAATATCAATGTAAAATCAAAAGCAAAAGCAGGAAATCCAGAGCTTGAAGAAGCATATAGAGTTCCAAAAATGCTTAAACTTGCTTTATGTATAGCAAAAGGTGCCCAACAGAGAACTGAGTCTCGTGGAGCACACTACAGAGAAGACTTCTTAAAACGCGACGATAAAAACTGGCTCAAACGTACACTCAGTTCTTGGCCTAATGAAAATGACACTATGCCTACAATCTCTTATGAAGATTTAGACATAATGAAGATGGAAATGCCTCCTGCATTTAGAGGGTATGGAGCAAAGGGTATGATTATAGAGAATGAGCTCTCTACGAAACGCCAAGAAGAAGTAGATGAACTTCGTGAAAAGATGGAAGAAGCAGGCAAAGATAGACACCAAATACAAGATGCTATGATGAACTTTGACCTTCCAATGAACTATAGAGAAAAAAACGAAAGAATGGGAGAAAAATAATGTCAAGAGATATAACAATATCGGTACTCAAGTTTAATCCAAGAGATGAGGACTCTAAACCAGAATTTGTAGAATACAATCTCAAAGAGACACCTGGAATGACTCTTTTTATTGCCCTTACAAAAATCCGTGAGGAGATAGATGCAGACCTTTCATTTGACTTTGTTTGTCGTGCAGGAATTTGTGGTTCATGTGGAATGGTAGTTAACGGTGTACCAACACTCGCGTGTAGAACACTTATAGAAAACTATCCTGATGGAAAACTTCAACTTATACCTATGCCTGCATTTGAACTCATTAAAGACCTTTCTGTTAACACAGGAAAGTGGATGGATAACATGTCAACAAAGGTTGAATCCTGGATAGTTTCAAATGATGAGGTTGATATCACTAAAATAGAAGAAAAAATGGATCCAGATACTGCTGATGCAGTCTTTGAGTTAGATAGATGTATAGAATGTGGAATTTGTGTAGCATCTTGTGCAACCGCTCTTATGCGTCCTGACTTTGTAGGGCCTGCTGGACTTAACCGTATAGCAAGGTTTTCTATTGACCCAAGAGATAAACGCACAGATGATGACTTTTATGAACTCATTGGTGATGACAATGGTATTTTTGGTTGCATGTCACTACTTTCATGCGAAGATCATTGCCCTAAACATCTCCCTCTACAGAATAAGATTGCCTACCTTAGAAGAAAACTTGTCTCTGTAAAATGAGTCTAAGGTATGAGTTTAACTTCTAACTACTTTTTACTATATCATGGAATCAACCTTAAAGATGGCTCTTGTGATATACAAATAAACACTAGTACCAATGATGACTTTTTTACAAGTTTAGCCATTATATTGATAGTGTTTAGAAAAGATTTTGAGAAGTTTACTATCTTAAAATCTTTTCTTGTCTTTTTTGAGACTTTAAATATTCCTGTCCCACGGACAATTGAAGAACTTTACTCCATACAAAATTCTATTACTAACTATCTCGAGTCCAATACTACACAAAAAAATATTGATATATTAAATAATACATTTAACCACCTAAAAGAAGAATCTATTTTAAACTACGATAATCATAAAAAAATCCTTTCACTTTTTGAGAAAGTTTCCTTTCCAATAATTACAAAACAAATAACAAAACAAAATAACTTCTCTTTTAAAGATAAAAAAAAAAGAGTTACATTACTCATAGAAGAATTTCAACGACAAGTAAAGGATAAAACAAAAGACGATGAGCTCCAAGAGATACATAAGTACTTAGAGGCACAAAAGTTTTCCATTGGTGTAACAGGTGTCATAAACGCAGGAAAATCAACCCTTCTCAATGCTCTTTTAGGAAAAGAACTTCTAGGGAGTGCAGTCATTCCAGAAACACTCAACCTGACCCTTATAAAATATGCTTCAAAGGAAAATGCAAAGGTTTTTTACTGGAGTAAACAAGAATATACTGAAATATTTGGTGAGACTTCAAATGAGTGTATACAAGAGAGCCCGAGAGAACAAAACATAGAAGTTAGCGAACTTTCTACATACACATCTGCAAAGAGTGAAAAAAAAGTTTCACAATTTATAAAGTATGTAGAGCTTGGTGTAGACCTCCCCTTTTTAAGCAATGGTGTAGAGATAGTAGATACCCCAGGTTTAGATGACCCTGTTGTTAAACGCGAAGAAGTGACAAAAGAGTACATCAGCCGATGTGACATGATGTTACACCTTATGAATGTTTCTCAAAGTGCTACAAATAAAGACGTTGAGTTTCTCATAGATGCTCTCTTATACCAAAACATCTCCAAGCTTTTAGTCGTCATAACAAGAGCCGATACAGTTGGTAAAAAAGAGTTGGACGAAGTCATACACTACACCAAAGAGTCTATAAAACAAGAGTTAATCAGACAAAACAAAAACTCGAAACTTGACTTCATACTTGATACAATAGAGTTTATCCCTATCTCTGCATATATGGCTTTAAATCATAGAATCGGGAAAGAGCAAGAAGCACTAGATGCAGGGTACACTCTAGAAGATACAGGAATACTTGAAATAGAAAAGTACCTCAATAAAAATCTATTTGGCTCTTCAAGTGTCAAGGGCGAGCTCATCATAAAGTCTGCTCTCTCACAAATAAAGCATAGCATAGATCAAGAAAGTCAAAGACTTCACTTTGAACTGCAGATGAGTTCAAAATCCCAAGAAGAACTAGAGCTAGAGTTAGTAAACTTGAAAGCTAAACGCGAAGAAGAAGAGAAACATATATTTGAAAAACTCGAGAACTTAGAGTATGAAAACAAAAGAACACAAGAGTATTTACACTCACTTCAAAACTTTTTAAAGAGTGAACTTCTTGAGCTACAGACAACCATAAGACAAAGAGTTGTCACAGATGTAAGATACTCTCTTGAACAGACAAAAAAAGTCCCTCAAAACTCTAGAATAACTTCTATTGTAGAGACTGCATTTAAAGATGGCATCATAGACATCGTAAGAGACTACAGATATAAACTCATCAAAAAGCTACAGCTTTTAACGCAGAGTGATGTAGATAAAAGTTATAAAGAGTCCATAAAACATGGGTTTTTAGTGATGAGTTTAGAACCACTTTTACAAACTCTTGTCAGCTTTACTTCAAATGCAAGACTAAAATCCATTAATGACTTAGACATACAGATAAACACAAGACTCAAAGAGTACTTTTCTAACATTGAAAATAAAATATATACAAGAGCCGAGTCATTGGCACAAGTGCTTATTCAAGAATTTTTTCATTCTTTAAAAGAACCTCTACTTCAGATAAAAGAGAAACTTGCACAAGATGAAGAGAGTTTGAGTAAGTACTTACAAACAAATAGCTTATCAAATGCAGTTGAGCATTCATTAGATATCCATGAAAAGATAAAAAGCCTTGAATTACTCAATGAAAAGATAGAGGTGATGCAATAATGAATCAAATATCACCTCTTTTAAGTAGTTTCGTTGATGAGTATAAGCAAGAGCACCAAACACAAGATGTCATCTATGAAAATTCCCTAGTTGGTGATATAAAAAAGATAAGCGACAAACTTCTTGATGAACGATTCCTTCCCTCTTTACAACTAAAACAGATACTTGATAAACAGATACGTCGTGCAAGGTATCCAATTGAAGTGGCTATAACAGGTCAGTTCTCATCTGGAAAGTCTACCTTTTTAAACGCCTTACTTAGTAAAGACATACTCCCAACTGGTATAACACCTGTTACTTCAAAAGTGAACTTCATCAACTATGGTGAGGAGTATAAACTAAAAATCACCTATCATTCAGGAGCGCAGGAGTACCACTCCATAGAGAACATTTCAAAGTATACAGACCAAAGAGTTCAAAATATAGACAACATAAAGTACCTCACCATCTATGCACCCATGGAGATACTAAAAGACATATCTTTTGTTGATACTCCAGGTTTAAACTCTCAGTCACTTCATGACACACAAACTACAAAAAACATACTCAGAGATGTTGGTGGAATAATCTGGTTGAGCATGATGGACAATGCTGGGAAGTTAAGTGAAAAAGAGATTTTAGATGAGTATATGCCTCAGTTTAAAACAAAATCTCTCTGCGTTTTAAATCAAAAAGATAAGTTTACAGAGGAGCAGATAAATACGACTCAAAAGTATGTAGAAGATAAGTTTAGCAACTACTTTGTTCAAGTAACCGCAATCTCTTCAAAAATGGCACTTGATGGACGAGTGGATGAGCAATCAACACAGATAGACAACTCCATCGAGTCTCTCATAAAAAAGTTTAGTAGAAACATCAAAGAAAATGTAAATGAGAATAACTTGGAGTTTTTCAGCAAGGACTTTTCTACATTTCAAAAAGAAATACATAAGATCAAAGAACAAGATATAAGCCAAAACGCACAACTCATAAAAGAGTCTAACATACAAGAAGTTTTGGAGTTTATAAATACTGTCATGAGACCAAATGCAAATCGTTCCAAAGAGTTTGCAATCAAAAAAGACATAAAAAACATGTGTGGCATCTTGTCAAATGAATATCAAGCGATGATAGCAGTTTATACCTCACTAAAAACAATACTGGGGTCACAAGAAGAACCTACACTGCTCGCGTTTGATGAGATAAATAGACAATACTCTCTAGAACTAGAAAAGATTTATAAGTACATAGAAGAGATACTACAAAAAATAGCACAAGAAATTTATGAAAATATAAATGAACAAATGTCAGAACGCTATGAATCTTCAAAAGCCCTCTTTAGTCAAAAGCATAAGTTTGAAAAGTTTGACTACTCCACCTTTTACATAGATAGTGATACCATCTTTAAAAATCTTTTTTACGATAATGATAGACTTAAAAAAATGCTCAAACGCTCAATGAAACTACTTCAAACTGTTGAGGATGATATCAACACTGCGTTTGAGAGTATTTACTTCAACATAGAAAAAAAAGTGGTCTCTTGGCAAAGTCGCTATGAACTCATAAAGAAAAACAGAGAAATATCTTCGGACTTAGAATTTGCCAACATAAGAAAGTTTGCTTCACAAACGCATGAAAACATTCTCAACTCTTACCATATAGCGATGCTTCAAGACATAGGAAGTTTAAAAGAGAAAAATGCACACTTTAACGCCCTCCTCTCATATTCAAATGAGCAAAAAGTTCAAGCAACTCTCATGTACTTTGAACAACAAATCCAGCAATCTCAAGAATTACACACATCTGACCCCTCTAGGTTTAATATTCAGAGACCTAGTGAAGATGAAATACTTCATAAACTCAAGGATAGTTACTCCTTTCATATGATAGAAGAGTTTTTAAACACTAAGCGCAACTACCTATTTAAAGTTATAAAAGCATCTAAAGAGAACTATGAAGCTATAAACAAAGGAAAAAAAGAGTTTTTAGATGAAAGAGTAAAGCCTTATGAAAAGAAGTTGATTGTCTTAGGAGATATAAAAGTTAGTATAAAGTAAGACTTGGGATTAATCATGGAGTATATAAACTAATAGGGAGTACTCTCTTTTTTACAAGAAACACAAGAACTATTACCCTAGAAAAATTAATTTACTGGTCTGAAAAAAGGGAACCATTATACTATCGTTTTGTACTCTCCATTTTTAATCCCTATATCTTCATCTTTTTATTCTAACATCTTGGAATTAAAAAATAAGATTTACTGGTTAATCTTTAGGGGTTCATTATAGCTTTTAATGATTCCATCTTTACAATATACTGTTTTATTTTTTTGTTTTTTCAACATTAAATCAAAATTATTTTTATGTGCTTCTTTTCTATCTGTTCTGTCATGATTTAAATGAATTAAATTAGCAGCATACCTGCAAGATTTATTTTTTACACCTATAGAATTTAGTCTCCATTCCACATCAATATCATCAGCGATATCACCACTTGGATATGACTCGTCAAATCCATTTATTTTCAACATATCACTTTTAAAAGCAGAGAAGTTACATCCTACTAAAGTTTTTTTCCTATCAAGTAATTTTATGAGTAATACATATAAAATATTTTTTGGAGATAGATAAATTCCCTGTTCAATATGTCGAGCACCATCTGCTTTAAAACGACTCCAAAAGCTAAAAAAATCTTTTTCAATTTTTGTAATACTTAGTACTTTTTCTCTTAACTGCTGAGTCATCATATCCCCAGTATTTACTCTTCTTCCACACAGAACATTATTTGGTTCACTTAATTTCACATGTCCATCCACAAAAGTACTATAAGGTAAACAATCTCCATCAAAGAAAATTAGGTATTCTCCTTCACTAAGTAATATTGCAGCATTTAATGCTCTTGCTTTTTTCCATCCTTCATCTTTTTGAGAGTGATGTTTTATAACAAAACTAGAACTATATCCCACTAGAAAATCACTCACTTCCTTCGAGTCATCATCTTCTGCGACAAGAACTTCAAAGTTTTTATATGTCTGCAACTGCAAAGCATCGAGTATTAAACGAAGTGCTTCAACATCCTTATATGTAGGTATAATAACTGTTACTAGCATACTAACTCATTTTGAAAAATTTCCGCTAAAGCTTGAAACTGTTTTTGACTATTAAACAGTCTCAAGCTTTTTTTCTGTCCCTTTGCTCTGATATTATCCAAAAGAAGAGTATCCCGCATCAGTAATTCTAGCTTATTCGCCAAGTCTTCAGAGTCTTGTGATTTAAATAAAAGTCCAGTCTCTTTATCATCAATTATTTCAATAACACCACCAGTATCAGCACCTACTACTGCACATTTATGCATCATCCCTTCTACTAGAACTAAACCAAATGTCTCTCTTTTTGAAGCGAGGACTATAACATCGCACAACTGATAAAAATCACTTGGGGCATCCATAAAACCTAAAAAAGCCACATTACTTTCTAACTCTTTATTTCTTACATTTACCTGTAAGGATTCTAAATAACTATCTTGCATAGCGTTTCCAACGAAGTAAGCATTTACATTTAAGCTTCTTTCTTTAAGAAGTTCTATTGCTTCTATTAAAAGATACTGGCCCTTATCTCTATTAATTCTTCCAACCATACCTATATTAAATCCTTGTGAATTAAAACCAAGTCTTTTTTTTAAACTTATTTTTTCATTTTCACTTAAAAATTTATTTACTTTTGCCCCAGGGTAAAGAGAAAAAACTTTTGGTCTAATATCATTAGGAATAAATCTCTCTATTTGTTCTTGAACTTGCTTCGTTACGGATAACATCATGTCAACTTGTCTATATAAAAAACGATGATACAAGTCATCTTTAAATCTTGTCATTGTCATATGTCTACTTTGGACAATTTTTGGTTTTCTTTTTGAAATCAGTTTAGCTAAAACAGCTAAAGGCAAATCTTTTGTCCAGTGAATATGAACAAGTTCTACACAATTATTATCTATTATTTTAGCAATCTTTTTTGCACTTAGATAGATAGAAAACTTTGACTTACTATGTACTTTTAAATAGTTTTCATCCACTAAATACTCTTCAAGTTTAGATTTTTCATTAATAATGGAAATCACATTAAAGCAAGAACTTAAGAATTTTGCGGCTTCTGCCATATACAATTCTAGCCCGCCTAAGTCAGGAGACATGCAAAGTTCTATAATTGTTTGTTTATTTACATCTTTTTTCATTAAACTACTTTATTCTCTTTTTTACTATCTCATCTTTATCCACATAAAGTTCCAAGTAACCAGCAACACCACACAAGTCTTTTCCACATACAACATATTTATTTTCATCATGTTTCATATTTGAGATATCATATCCTAAGGTTGTTGCCACTTGTTTAGATATCTTATAGTGAGATGTGTATTTGCTATTTACTTCTTTTTTGAACCTATTATTTACATTTAATGTATATACAAAATATGGTACTTCATAATTTGAAGCTAACTTCAAATTTCCATGTCCACGATGAGTTTCAATTCCTTCCCCATGATCAGATGTAAAAAAAACATATGTAGGTTTTTTTGTTTTATTCTCTAATGTCTTTATTATTTTAGTGATTATGTAATCGGTATATAGAATACTGTTTTTGTAACTATTTCTATCATATTTATCATCTTTATTTGATTTGAACTTTGCAAACTCTTTTGGATATCTTAACTCATATGGAGAGTGTGAACCTATCTGATGTAAAACAATAAAATTAGACTTTTTAAAATTTACATTTTCAAGTCTATCCACTAGCACCTCATCTAAAGCATTCTTTTTCAATTCGTGAGTATCATCTGTTCCATCCATATAATTATCTACCGCATTTAAACAAAGGTAACTTTTAATATATGCTAAACCTATTTGACTCTGCGAACTATAAAAGTAGGTCTCAAAACCATTATCTTTAGCCATTTTAAAAAGACAAGTATTTGTACTTATAATTTGTTCTGTACTGTCAGGTTCATATAAAATATTAAAAAATGAGGGAAGTGCCACATCTGTCACGATACCAGAAGTGAAAGCTATTTGTTTAAAAAAGTTTTTATCTGTACTCAATTTATCTAAGTTTGGGGTGGTGATATCTTGCTCCCCGAAAAGTGACATTTTAGAATGTGTTAAAGATTCTCCCATTATAACGACTATGTTAATATCAGGTGTTTTTTCAATAATAGTTGGTGTTTTTACTATATTTTTAGATAAATTACCTGTTCCAAATAATTTTTGAGGAGCTATTCTTCCAAGGAAGTATCCCATCGTTTCAACACCATTAACGATAGCCGAAACTTCTATGTTTGGCCTTGCACCTTTTTTTGATTCTTCTTTGACATAAACTCGCAAAGGAATAAATAATAAAAACAATATCATAACAAATGAAAGGTATTTCAAAGTAACTCTTTGATTATTTAATTTTTTTAGTAAGAAAAAAACAATAAGACTTGTGGGTAACATTATTAAAATAGGAATAACTGTAATTTCTAAAACTGTACTAAAAGTATCTAATGTTTCCGTAAATTTAGTAAATAATAGAAGATATTCTAATGGAAATATCCAAGTGCCATAATAGTTAAAATGCAAAAATTGCATAAACATAAATATAAGTATGAAGGTAAAAAGTCCTTGTATTGCTTTTTTACTTACTAATAATAATAGAGTAAAAGATATTGCAAACTGAACAATTACTTTATGCGAATCAAGGTTAAATACTAGAAGAGGATTACTCAATCTAAAAAGTTGTTCTGCAATGAGGAGAAAAAGGCTAGTCGAACTAGCAATAATAAAATTATTTTTTATTTTTATTAAAAAATTATTTATCATTTGCTTCTATTTCTATCATAAGAGCATATTTCATATAAGAGCTAAATGCAGATATAACTGCGACATTCCATCCATTTACACCATGAAACAAGCCACCTTTAAGGATAAGACCCTTAAAAAGTGCTCCTGCCCCATGCAATAAAGGGTCTAGTTTAGAAGCACGTTTACCATCTTCATATGAAATCCGAGCTCCACGAGTTATAAACTTATGGGAGGTCTTTATCATCTGTGAATAGTTGTCATATGAGTAATGGAGCATATCTGCTTTTAAATCACATACATTATCAGTATCAACCTTAGCATGACCACCAACTGTTGAATAAGAACAAAGTTTTCTATTATAGAGTCTCGTAACTCTATCTGGGTACCAAAGCTTTATAAAATTTTTACCTACATATGTTTTGCGGCTAAAACTATAAGCAGCATAATTTGTTGTTTCTAAATTAATGTTTTTAATCTCTTTAAGTGCATTTAAGTCAAGTCTCTCATCGGCATCTATACTTAAAATCCAATCATACTTTGCCAATGGTGCCCCAAATGCTTTTTGTACCCCATCTCCAAGATACTTTTGCTCTACAACTTTAGCACCTAAAATGAGTGCAATTTCACGAGTTCTATCATTACTTAAAGAGTCAACAACAAGTACCTCATCACATACTTCCTGAACAGACTTTATGACATCTTCTATATTATTTTCTTCATTTAAAGTAATTATATTTGCTGTTATTTTCATTTTATACTTCTATATTACTATTTTCTAAAGATTTCTTTTCTAACTCACTCTGATATGCGATTATACTTAACAATATAAAGAATATTACATATACATAATTCAAAGGTTTCAAGGACAATGTTTTATTTGCGAAGGATACAAAGAAGAGTGTAAGAAAAATGCTTAAAGATATGTAGAAATATAGACCTTTGTCTTTTAATTTATAAATTAACAATACAACAGCTGAAAAAATCAAAATATATCCAATAAAACCATATGCCGTTAATATTTCCATATGCTCACTATGAAAATGTTTAATTACTACAGCTTTATACTCTTTATCTGCTTTTTCCATCTCTACTAACTTATGTCTATTATCCGCAGGACCCATACCAAGGAAGAAGTTATCTTTGATGATTTCGATTCCTGCCTTGTTAAAATATAGTCTTGCACCAAAAGAACCCGAATAAGTATGATCATTATTTATACTTTTTATTTCTGTTACAGCAGTATTAAATCTATCGATCATTTTTTCATTTTGAGAAAAGATAAATACTATGCCTATTAAAACCGAAAGACTTATTAAAATAAGCTTTTTACTTTTCATAGAGAACATTACTACAAAAATAAAAAAAATTAATAAAAATGCTAATTGTGCTGTTCTACCATTGTTTACTAACAAGGCTAACAATGACAAGAAAGCTGCAAGTATAAATAATATTTTTTCTTCTTTTAGCTTTGAATAAAATACAAAAAATAACGAAGAAAAGAAAGTTATTACCATATATTGAGTAGAAATTGAGTATCTTAAAATTCCTCTTGGATTCAGTGATGAGCTTCCAGCTATTGTAATCAAATCAAAATAAATTATGATACTAAATATTGAATAAGCGGTAAAACTCATAAGTACTACCTTAATTGCTGTTAATGCTTGCTCTTTATTTAAAGATATTAATAACGCTGTAGCAAAAAGCATTTCATACTTATGAAAATTAAAGACTCTTTTAAAGCCTTCAGAAAAAGAGTCACTCCAAAAAACAGCTATTAAACAAAATAAGACAAAAGATATCCACAATAATAAAGGTTTAAATTGCCATAAAATTTTAATTTTTTCAAAAATTACAACTTTATATTTAAAAAATCCCCAAATAACAAGAATTATAGAAAAAAATGCAACCTGAGACTTAATCAAATTCCAAGGAGTTAAAAATAAAAATAGATAGACAAATAAAATATATTTATCTTTATTGACAAAATAGTTCTTTATGGTGTTGTTCATTCTAATCCTCTATATGTTATAAAGATAATAATAACTAACAACTTCATAAAAGTAGATTAATTACAACTCACATTAACACTCTTATTTATTATTAATGATATAATGACAAATAAGATACAAAATTAAGATTAATTACAATTAGGAAAGAGATGAAAATATTAGTAACTGGTTGTGCTGGATTTATTGGTTATTTTTTGACCAAAAGATTACTTCAAAGAGGCGACACTGTTATTGGTATTGATAATTTAAATGATTACTATGATGTAAATCTAAAATATGGTAGATTAAATGAACTAGGTGTTCAAATATCTACACAAGATATTTTTTCTAAACAAGAATCTGTAAAATACTCGAATTTTTCATTTAACAAAATCGATATCTTTGATACAGAAGCTATAGATAATATCTTTAAAGAGGAACAATTTGATGCAGTATGTAACCTCGCGGCACAAGCTGGTGTAAGATACTCCATAGAAAACCCTCATGTTTATATAGAAAGTAATATTTTGGGGTTTTTAAATATACTTGAAGGTTGTAGAAACCATAATGTTAAAAATTTGTGTTTCGCCTCGAGTTCATCTGTTTATGGTTTAAATAAATCTCAGCCTTTTAAATCAAGCGATACTACGGATCATCCTGTAAGCCTATATGCCGCTACAAAAAAGTCCAATGAGATGATGGCACATAGTTATGCTCACCTCTATGGAATACAAACTACCGGTGTTAGATTTTTTACAGTATATGGACCATGGGGAAGACCAGATATGGCACCTGTACTTTTTACTGATGCAATACTTAATAATAGACCAATTCAGGTATTTAACAATGGAGAGATGAGTCGAGACTTTACCTATGTAGAAGATATAGTCGATGGCTTAATTAAGATAATTAATAATCCGTCTTCTATAAACCCTAATTGGGATGCCAATAATCCAAGACCGGATAGTTCTTCGGCAGCATATAAAATATACAATATTGGCAATAATAAAAGTGTGAAACTCCTTGACTTCATTAAAACAATTGAATTGCACCTTGGAAAACAAGCGCAAAAAGAGATGCTTCCTATGCAGGATGGAGATGTAAAGTCAACATTTGCTGATGTTAGTGGATTAGTCAATGATTTTAATTATAAACCATCAACTGATATTAATGAGGGAGTCGAAAAGTTTATAAAGTGGTATAAAGAATTTTATAACTTTAAAGAAGAAAAATGAGAATCGTTACTGTAGTAAAAAGCCTTCAAATAGGAGGAATGGAAAGAGCTGCTATTAACCTAGCAGACACATTTGCAAATGAAGGCCATGAGAGTCATTTAATATATTTTAAATCAAAAAAAAGACTGCTATCTCCTAATGAAAAAGTGAAAGTGCATCTCTTCAATCTTGAACAAATACTAAAATTTACTATTCTTGGTGCAATATTAAATTTATTTTCAAAGTTAATTAATGGTATCGCTAGACATAGTTATTTTTATTTTCAAGGTCTATTACTTACACCTATATTCAAGTATAAACTTAATAAATTAGAAAAAAGGAATGGAGAATTCGATTTAATAATCATAAGAGGTCAAGGTACTTTTGAAATGATTTGGCCTTACAACAGTAACAAACTAATCATTCAGCAAGTTAATGTACTACGAAAATACGAAACACCTCTTAACAACTTTTTCAGAAAGACTATATTTTCTAATAAAAATATAGTCTGTAATGCTCCTGCCGTTTTTAGAGAATTACAAAAAGACTTTGATGAGAGTAATGTTCATCCAAAAACTCTAAAAGTAATTCCAAGTCCTATAAATAAAGAGTTAATTCAAAAAAAATCTCTCGAATATATCCCAGATATTAATGAAAAGTACATTATTAATGTCGGAAGACTTGAATCTGTAAAAAATGTATCTTTATTAATAGAATCATTTGCATATGCAGTTGAAAATTTTGATTTTGATTACAGCCTTGTTATTGTTGGTAGTGGTAATCTACTTGAAAACTTGCAAAGCTTATCCAAGCAATTAAATATTGAAGATATAGTACACTTTACGGGTATATTACCAAACCCATACCCGTGGATTAAACATGCAGAACTTTTTGCTTTTACATCAAAAAATGAAGGATTGCCTAATGTTTTACTAGAATCTTTATCCTGTAACACAAATATTATCTCAACAAAAGGTCGTGGTGGGACACTTGATATCATGAGTGGAGATTTAAAAAACAATCTAACCTCCTTTGATGTTAAAGAATTTGCAAGTAAAATGGTTGAAGTTTTAAAATCAGAGAGTACTACTGACTTCGATAAACATTTACTTGAATACACCCCATCTTCAGTAGTTGAAAAATATTTAGAATATATTAAAAAGGTTAAATTTGTCATACAAACTACAAATAAATAAAAAATATAAAAACTTTGAACATGAATTAATAAATATACAAAAAATATTTACTACAGCTGATGAAACTATTCACAAAGCCAGAAATGAACTAAAAATAATAGAAATAAATGGTCTCAAATGTGTTGTTAAGTCATTTAAAATTCCTCATCTTATTAATAGAGTTGCTTACACTTATTTTCGTGATGGTAAAGCAAAAAAATCTTTTAATAATGCCCAAAAACTAAGCGAGCTCAATGTCAACACTCCAGAGCCAATCGGTATTATTGAATTTTTTAATTTTGGTCTACTTAACAAGAGTTATTTTATATCACTCTATGAACCATATAACTTTACAATAAGAGAAGTCTTTCATCATAAAGTCGAAGATACACAAGAGATATTAAAACAATTTACAAGATTCACATATGAACTTCATAAAAAAGGTGTTTGGCATGTTGACTATTCCCTTGGCAATATCCTTATCACTAATACTAATGATACTTTTAAGTTCTCATTAGTAGATATAAACCGAATGCAATTTAAAGAGATATCAGCAAGTGAAGGATTAAAAAATTTTAATAAGTTTTGGGTAAAAGAGAAAAATGATTTAGTAATTATTGCAAAAGAGTATGCTTCTCTATCTAGTTTCGATGAATCTACTGCTATCCAAATAATTCAAAGTGAGGCTCAGAAATTAGAAAAAAAGGTAAATCTGAAACGAAGAATAAAAGCTAATATATAACCTTAATTTTAACTATCGCTATTAAATATATCACGAGTATATACTTTATCTTTTACATCGTTTAGTATATCTTCAAGTCTGTTTGCTACTATAACGTCACTCATCTTTTTGAACTCTTCTAAGTCTTTTATGACTTTAGAGTGAAAGAACTCATCTTCTTGCATTACAGGTTCATATATGACAACTTCTATACCCTTTGCTTTTATGCGTTTCATGATGCCTTGGATGGCACTTGCTCTGAAGTTGTCACTTCCTGACTTCATAACTAGTCTGTAAATTCCAACTACTTTTGGACTTCTCGCGATGATACTATCTGCTATAAAGTCTTTTCTAGTACTATTTGAGTCTACTATTGCACCTATAATGTTACTTGGTACATCTTTGTAGTTAGCTCTGAGTTGTTTCGTGTCTTTAGGCAGGCAGTATCCACCATAACCAAAACTCGGGTTGTTGTAGTGGTTACCTATACGAGGATCTAGTCCTACACCGTTAATGATATCTTTTGAATTAAGTCCATGAGACTCTGCATAAGAATCTAACTCATTAAAGTAAGATACTCTCATCGCTAGATAAGTGTTAGAGAAAAGTTTTACAGCTTCTGCTTCTGTAGAATCTGTCAGAAGTATGTCTATGTTCTCTTTTATAGCACCCTGTGCTAAAAGGTTTGCAAATGTCTCAGCTCTTTCACTCTTTTCACCAACTATAATTCTACTTGGGTAAAGGTTATCATGAAGTGCTTGACCTTCTCTTAGAAACTCAGGAGAGAATATAATGTTAGTAGTGTTGAACTTTTCGTTTATACTTTTAGTATAACCAACTGGTACTGTAGACTTTATCACCATAGTAGCATTTGGATTTATTTCTAGTACATCTTTTATGACTATTTCTACAAGAGAAGTGTTAAAGTAGTTTGTTTCAGGATCATAATCAGTAGGAGTTGATATTATTACAAAGTCTGCATTTTCATAAGCTTCTTTTTTTTCTAGTGTAGCTTTGAAGTTTAGTTTTTTAGTAGCTAAGTAGTTGCTTATCTCTTTATCTTCGATAGGAGATATTTTATTGTTTAGCATCTCCACTTTTTCAGGAATAATGTCAAGGGCTACTACTTCGTTACCTTGTGCTAAAAGTATTCCGTTTGATATACCAACATAACCTGTTCCTGCTACTGCTATTTTATACTTTTTCATTAAAATAAAATCCTTACATAACTTTCAAATGATTGTACTTTAGCTTTGCTTTATACAATATATAATAAGCGAAAATCATTAGTTTGTTATTAATTTAAGCTTTACCTCTTCAAAAATATCATCGCGTTTGATATCATCACTTGGTAACATAAAATGAGTTTGTAAGTTCTCATCACCAATACCTTTCCAACGAGAGGCACTAGCAAATCTAGAATCTCCGAAAAAAGTCAAAGTGGGAGTACCTACCAAAGAGGCTAAATGGTATGTTCCAGTTGACGTACTCACAAAAAGTTTAAACTTACTAATGAGCTTTGCGAAGTAAATGAGTCCATCAAGAGAAAAGTAAAACACTACACCCAAGCCTCTTAATCGTATCTGCATCTCTTCATAGAGTTTTTTCTCATCTGGTCCAAACGTAAGAACTACTTGGTACTTTTTTTCTTTTAAAACGCTTCGTATTAAACTCTCATATTCTGCTGTATTCCAGTTTGCATCAGAAGATCCGCCAAAACCTATGTGAAACGCCATGACATCTTTTTGGAAGTCATTGTTAATACGAAAAACATCATAAACTTTAGCTGTGTCATCAAGTACTAAAAGTGGTTGAGGGTACTCTAGATTTATATCCGGAAAAAGTACTTTTGTAAGTTCTAAGTTATACTCAAACTCTGCCATTTTTACTTCACTACGTTTTTGCTTCACTCGCGAAGTATAAAAAAATTGTGCTATTTTTGTTGCAGGTGCTATTCGAATTGGGATTCTTGCTAAAAATTGTGCAAATGCAACTCTCGTGTTTGAAAAAAGAGTTATAGAAGCATCTATATTATGTTTTTTCATCTCTAGGGAGAGTTCTTCAACTGAACTCTCAGGATTGTCTATTATAACCTCATCTATAAAGTCACATTTTCTTGCTAATGCTTCATTAATTTTTGAAATACAAGCTACAATCTTATTGTTTTTATTATGATGTTTGAGAACATACATAGCTGGAAGTGCTGTTATAAAATCACCTAGTTTATCGTTCCGAACTACAAGTATATTCATATTATAAAATTCCCAAAATTTAATTATTATATTTTACCTTAAAATGGCTATAATTGCACTTATGAAAGTACCTTTTAGATGGGATGATTATTCCGACCAACCAGCACTACTTAAAGATAAAGAGTATAAAAAAAAGATGCGTAAACGCGAGTACTTTTCTCTTTTAAAAACATTTCTCACAGCAGTTATTGTCCTTCCTATTTCTCTTGTAGCTATGCCCTTTGTTAAACGTAAACATATAAAATCAGAAGACTTTTTTTCTATGGGTGTTGACTTTGAGCGAGAGGAAGAACATACACAAGCTCTTTTAGATGAACTAGAAGTAAAAAGTATTTTAGTGCGTTTTAAACTTTGGGAAATGGATTCCCTTGTGAACTTAAAACAATTTCTCATAAAAAATAGCGATAAAAAAGTCATACTTAAAATTTTACAAGACAGAGAAAACATTGAAGATTTAGAACTTCTAAAAACTAACCTAACAACACTATTTAAAGAACTAGAGACTCATGTAGATATTTTTGAGATTGCTTCAACCATTAACCGTTCTAAATGGGGTTTCTTTTCAGTAGACGAATATAACCGTTTTTACCAAGTCGCATTTGATTTAAAAACCACTATGTTTCAAAATATAAAACTCATAGGAAGTGGTGTTATAGATTTTGAGTATCATTACACTGCTCACACACTCTTTAACGCCTTTAAGTACAAGTACAATGGTATTTCTTCATTACTCTATGTAGATAGACGCGGTGCTCCTGAAAACATGCAGTTTATCTTTTCCCTAACAGATAAAATCGCTTGGTTAAGCACAATGGTATGGTTAAGCCCAAAAACTACAAATGAACTCTACATTACAGAAGTGAACTGGCCTATTTCTAACACTGCACCCTATGCTCCGACAAGTGAACATGAATGTGTAAGTGAAGAGTTATATGCTAACTATATGTTACGCTATCATCTTCTAGCCTTTGCTTCACAACAAGTAGAATCTCTCTCTTGGCACCAGCTTATAGCTCCTGGATATGGACTAGTTGACAACCGTAAAAACATAAAAAAAAGAGCTGCGTTTACAACTTACAAGTATATGTATAAAAACCTCAAAGATGCTCAGTTTTTAAGAATGGATATTAAACGCGATTACTACATTCTTCAATGTTTAGTTGATAACAAACTCCTTCAAATTCACTGGTCACTCAAAGAAACAACTCTCAAAAATGAAGACTTTTTTACAGTTTACTCGAGAGATGGTGCACTTATAAAAGATCCAATACTTACAATAGGCTCTTCACCTCTATATATCCATATAAAAGATGCAAAGTAATGTACTTTCTTACTAAAAAATATTTAAATATTCATGGGATCATCTGGCTTTTATTCTTTGCTCTCTCTCTTCTTTTTATATTAGAACCACAACTAGATATCTATGTAACAAATCTCTTTTATGATGGAAGTAGTTTTCCACTAGACAAGACACTCTTTGAAAGAATCTTTTATCACTCAGTCCGTGTTATGACTGCGTTTATGATACTTTACTATCTGCTTTCACTTATCTATTACACTTTTACTAAGAAAACATTTTTTAGCATTAGTAAAAAAGTGCTTCTTTATATATTTTTAGTCTATTCTATTGCGCCAGGTTTAATTGTAAACTCGCTCTTAAAAGAGAATTGGGGAAGAGCTAGACCGGCAGAAATAGTACAGTTTGGAGGAACAAGAGAATTTACACCTGCATTTATTCTTTCCAACCAAAAAGGAAACTCTTTTAGTTCTGGACATGTTGCTTCTGCATTTTCTGTACTTGGCTTTGTGCTTTTAGCAAAACGGAGAAAAAAACTCTATATGTCACTAGCTCTCTCATACGGTGTAGCTGTAAGCTTTGCTAGAATAATCGCAGGTGGTCACTTTTTGAGTGATGCTTTAACCTCATTTTTTCTCGTCTGGATTTTTTCTCATATTTTCTATAAACTTATATTTAAAAAAGAGTCTACCTTATGAAAATACTAGTAATTTTACCAAACTGGCTGGGTGATGCTATTATGGCAACACCAGCAATAGAACTCCTAAGTAAACACTATCCAAATGCAAGCTTTACATTTGTTGGAAGTTATGTAAGTATAGAAGCACTTAAATACCATCCACTTTGCGAAAAAGCCATTGTTGATGAGACAAAAAAAGCACCATCGCGCTTACTGGCTACTTACAAACTAGCCAAAGAACTTGGTGAGTTTTCTTTAGCGATTACTTTTAGAAACCAACTCCATTCATCTCTACTACTGCGTTTAACAAAAACTGTCATCTGTTTAGCTAAAAGCTCATGGCACTCAAGACTTCTACTTTCACACACTCCTCATATAAAAGCAGATAGACATTTAGTAGAACAATATAGTAAACTAGCAATGATAAATAGTGATAACTTTGATGGAGAGTCACCAAAATTAAAACTATACATAGAAGCTAAAAAGTTTGCTAAACCCACTCTTGGCATAAATGCTGGGGCAACTTATGGGAGTGCTAAACGCTGGTATCCTGAAAGTTTTTCAGAGGTGGGTGCTTCTTTTAGCAGTGAGTATAACATTATAATTTTTGGTGGACCTTCTGAAGTAGAGATGGCTCAAGAGATAGAGGATCACCTTATAACAATGGGTGTTAAGAATTACACAAACCTAGCTGGAAAAACCAATATAAAAGAACTTTGTGTAAGTATAGGAGGATGTTCTCTCTTTGTCACAAATGATAGTGGACCAATGCATGTAGCTGCTGCTTACAATGTTCCAACTGTTGCTATTTTTGGACCAACAAAATACACAGAAACATCACAATGGAAGAATAAAAAAAGTTTGATTGTAAGGCATGAAATGGAGTGTAGTCCATGCATGAAACGCGAGTGTCCTTTAGGACATCACGATTGCATGAAAAGTATCACTTCAGCTGAAGTAATTACAAGTATTAAAAGCTTACTTTAAATCCAGCAAACCACGATGTATTGTAGTTAATCATACTTGACTTGTCTGCTTTATACGTAGTGTTTATTTTTCTAAAGCCTATTGTTACGGCTGCATTTTTTATAATTTCTACATCGTAACTTACTCTATACTCAAGAAAATCTTTTCCTTCACTAAAACTCAAAGACTGTGGGGCATAATAGACTGAGCCATTTAAAGTCATTGGAATTAATTCTTTTGCAGGAATCGTATATGCAAATTCTATTCCTAAAGGGAGAGAAGAGAAGTCTTCTGTATAGTTAAACTTAACACCCAATCCAAGCTTCATTCCATTATCTCCAATTTTATTCATAATAAGAAAATTAACTTCTGAGTATGGTTCAATTGTCGCATTTGAATCAGAGTTTACTTGGTCAGCATTTAGAAACTTTGCACCTAGAAACATAGTATTTGGTTCTATCGTATCATTAAATTGACCTAGATCAAACTTAGCACCTATTTCTAAATCTCTTTCGTTTATATTTAACTCACCTAAGTGCATAGCGAATGCTCCAACACTAAGTGTAGTTATGAGTAGTAGTTTGTTTAACATGATTTTCCTTGAATCTTTTCTATCGTTTTTGTTGTACTTTTACCATCAACAAAATCAACAAGTTTTAACTCACCAGCAAATTCTGTTCCGACAACCTCTTTCCCTTCATAATCTCCACCCTTTACCAATGTTTCTGGTTTAATCAATTTTATCAGATCAATCGGAGTATCTTCAGAAAATGGCACAACAAAATCAACAGCTTCTAAAGCAGCTAGTAAGTAAGCTCTATCTTCTGCTATATTTACAGGGCGAGTTGGACCTTTTAAACGCGATACAGATGCATCAGAGTTCAATCCAACTATAAGTATGTCTCCAAAGCTTTTAGCAATTTGAAGGTACTTAACATGTCCAACATGCAGTATATCAAAACAGCCATTTGTAAAGACTACCTTTTTACCATTGTCACGGTAACGTTTAACTAAGGCTTCAATATCTTTAAAGCTTTTAATGTGTGCATCTGAAGTACTTTTGTGTAAAGATGCTTCATACTCTTCTATCTCTTCTATGTTTACAGTAGCACTACCTATCTTTCCAACTACAACACCCGCAGCAAGATTGGCAAATGCAGCACTTTCTTGTATACTTTTTCCTGCAGAAAGAGCAAATGCTATAGAAGCTATAACCGTATCTCCTGCTCCAGTTACATCAAAAACTTCTTTAGCGACAGTTGGGAAAACTTCTACTTCATTATCTAAGGTAGCGATTCCATCTTCAGAAAGAGTTATAAGAGAAATGCCTAAGTCACACTCACTTTTAAGTTTTAACAGTACTTCTTTAAGTGTTTTTTCATCATTAATTTCTATATTTGTCGCAAGAATTGCCTCTTTTTTATTTGGTGTTAAAAGATAAGCCCCGCGGTACTTTGAAAAATCACTCCCCTTTGGATCTACTAGTACCTTTACATCAGCACTTTTGGCCAAAGAGATAATTCCCTGACATAATGCATCGGTTAATACACCTTTCCCATAGTCAGATAAAATCAACATATTATAAGAGTTTATTGTACTACTAAGTGCTTCAAGTATTTTACTAACAGAAGTATCTGTAATATTATTTTTGCTCTCTTTATCATATCGTAGTATCTGCTGACTCACTGCTATAACACGACTCTTTTTAGAAGTCTTTCTTTCATTTTGAGTAATTATATTTTGAGTATCAACACCAATAGTTTGTAACATACAAAGGAGTTCTTTACCATTGTCATCATCACCTATTACACTACTTACACTTACATTGGCACCCAATGCCTTCAGGTTGTTTATAACATTACCTGCTCCACCTAAAACCGTCGTCTCTTTTGCTATATCTACAACTTGTACTGGTGCTTCAGGACTAATACGTTCACAAGAACCCCAAAGGTAATGGTCTATCATCAAGTCACCAACAACTAAAATATTTGGTTGTGCCTCTTTTAAAACATTCATTTATTTCACTTCTGCTTCGTATATGCGTTTTATCTCACTTACATATGCGCTTATTCCATCTTCCATCTCATAAGCAGGTTCATATCCTAGAGCATCTCTTGTAGTTGTTATATCTGCCTCTGTATGAAACTGATATGAACCAATAAAAGGATTGGGAATATATTCACAGGTTAGAGTAGTGCCTAGTTCCTTTTGTAGTATGTCTACAATATCTTGAAAGCTTCTCGCCTTTCCTGTTCCAACATTATAAATACCACTTTGCTTAGGTTCCATCGCTTTAACATTCGCTTGAATTATATCTCCGATATAGATAAAGTCACGAAGGATTTTATCACTATCTTCAAAAAGTTTAGGATTTTTTCCACAAAGTATTTGATGACCAAACTGTAGAACCATAGAAGCAGTTGTATTTTTAAAGTACTCACCTGCTCCATAAACATTGAAGTAACGCAGTCCTACTATACTAATGTCACTTGATTTTATATACTCACGGCTTAAGTGGTCCATAGAAAGTTTAGAAAATCCATATACATTTTGAGGTGCTTCGCGACCTACTCTTTGTGGTGACTCTGCATTACCATATGTTGCTGCTGAAGAAGCATATATCATATTTGCATCATGTGCTACAGCTAGGTCCAGTAAATCTTTATATGCATTAACATTTGTTTTTATCATTAAGTCTTGCTCTTGAGCCGTAGTATCACTAATTGCCGCTTCATGAAAAATATAATCAAATTTATAATTTATTTCTAAATCAAGTAGTAGATCTTTATCGTTAATATCTCCACTAATTATCTCACCTGTAAAGCCTATGAGATTTTTAAAGTGACCAAAACTCTTTAGGTTACCATTTGAGAGTGTCTCTCCACTTCTAAAACAGTCCAATATTACAACTTTTGCATCAGGATGGTTCTCCTGAAAGTAAAATGCTAAATTAGAACCTACAAAACCGGCTCCACCTGTTATTAATATTGTTTTATCTTTTAAATCATTATCTATGTATCTCATATTCACATCCACACTATATTTATTTAAATATAATAATACCTTTTAATTCATTAACAAGTATTTAAGACACAAAACATTATAATGTATCCAAACATTAAAATCAAGGAAATAAAATGAAAAAAATAGTAATCACTACTCTTGTAACTCTAGGCCTAGCATCTACTTTAACTGCTGGTGTAATCGCTGGTAAATGTGTTGGTTGTCATGGTGCAGATTGGTCTAAAAAAGCAATGGGGAAATCTAAAGTTGTTTCAGAAATGACTCATGCTGATATCGCTGCAGCTCTTAAAGGTTACAAAGCTGGTACTTACGGTGGACCAATGAAAGGTCTTATGAAAGGTCAAGTTGCTTCATATTCTGATGCTGACTTAGATGCTTTTGCAGCTACTATAGGTAAATAATTCGAGGCTAAAGCCTGATGTAGAAATTAACTAAATTAATTTCTACACTTTACTTTACTATAGAAATCACCTTTATCGGTGCTTTCTATACTTACTCTGGTCTATAATCTCTTTTAGACTTTCTCTTTTTCTCTTCATTTACTTTAGCATCATTTAAATCTTCTTCATTATCAAACTTAGTTGCATTTAAAAATTTCTCTTCATCATCAAACTGTCCATTATTTACAGCCCACATAAATGCAAATAGTGCAAGTCCTCCTAAAAAAAGAGAACCACCTAGCATCATAGTAATAATCCAATTATCCATTTTTAACTCCTTGTCCATTTATATTTTATGCGTAGTGAATTTCCAACTACTAAAAGTGAGCTAGCACTCATCGATAGAGCGGCAATCAAAGGAATGATAAAACCACCCATTGCTAAAGGTATAGTGATAGCATTATATAAAAATGACAGAGCAAAATTTTGTTTTATAAGATTAAAAGTAGTATGAGATATTTTAAAAGCATCATCTAAAGATATAAGAGTATCATTTAAAAGAACTATATCACTTACTTGAACTGCTATATCACTTCCACTTCCCATTGATATTCCAATATCTGATTTTGCTAGAGCAAGTATATCATTTACTCCATCACCTACCATTACCACAACCTTATCATTTCTATGCAACTCATTTATAAATTCTAGTTTATCTTTCGGAGAGAGAGAATAATTTACATTTTGTATTCCTATCTTTTTAGCTACATTATAAGCACTTTTTTTATGGTCACCTGTAAGCATGATAGTCTCGATATTTTGCTTATTTAGATGTTGAATTAATTCACTTGCACCTTGTCTTATTTTGTCTTGTAATTCATAAGTAGCAACAACTTCTTTATTAATAGCAAAATAGAAAATAGAATTTTCATTTTCATGCTCACATTCAATATTATATTCATTCATTAAGTCTTTGTTACCACCGAGAAGCAGGTTTCCATTATGTTCTGCAAGTATACCCTTCCCTGGAATCTGTTTAAATGTACTCAAAACATTCTCATCTAAAATACCGATGTATTTAGTAATTCCTTTAGAGATAGGGTGATTAGATCCTTTAACTAGCGAAAACAATAAACTCTTGTCAAACTCCCTGTAAATCTTTTCTTGAACTACTTCAGGTTTTCCAATAGTTAAGGTTCCTGTCTTATCTATAACAAGTACATTTGCTTTAGCCATAGTTTCTATATGAGCAGCCTCTTTAAATAGTATCCCTTTTTTAGCACCTAAGTTTATTCCTACTAATGTTGCTACAGGTGTTGCAAGACCTAAAGCACAAGGGCAAGCAATTATAATAACAGAGATTCCAACCATCAAGGATTCTTCAAATCCATAATCTAGTAATAACCAACTTATAAATGTCAGTAAAGATAAGAATAAAATAACAGATGAAAAATGTTGGGATAGTTTATTAGCCAATTGTTCTATCTTTGGTTTTTTGTTTATGGCATTCTCAAGTAAAGAAACAATAGTCGAAAGAGTTGAATCTTTAAAATTCTTTGTAGCAGCATAGTGTATATCAGCATCAATACTAAGAGTTCCACTAATAACTTTTTCACCTTTACTCTTATATATAGGTTCACTTTCCCCAGTTAAACTAGACTCATCAAAGAATCCTTCACCCTTAAGTATCTCACCATCAATAAGTAACTTTTCACCAGAGGAAATAACAATAGTATCTCCAACATGAACTTCTTCAAGCTTAATGAAAGAACTTTTAGAATTCTTAAACACTTTGACTTCACTTGCTAAATGTTCACAAAGCATATCAAGACTATCTGCTGCATTTTTTTTACTGAGAACTTCTAGAAATTTTCCTATTAGTATAAAAGTTATTATCATACTTACAGAGTCAAAGTATGCTTCACCATGTTCTGTAATTGTTATATAAATAGAATAAATGTATGTTAGCAAAGCTCCTGTTGCTACAAGAAAGTCCATATTTAAGACCTTGTTCTTTAGCCCATAGTATGCACCTCTAAAAAATACCCAACCGCTATAAAAAAGTACCGGTGTTGCTAAAATTCCTTCAGTAATATTGAGAGTATTCTTTATATCTTGATCAATACCTGTAAAATATCCAGCATATTGAGCTACTGCAATCCACATAATATTCATCGATGCAAATATTGCAACTGACATTTTTAAATAGTAATTTTTTCTTTCTTTATTTACTTTAATCTCTTGTATAGAAGTATCATAAGGATAAGCGTTATACCCTACAGAACGTATAGTATCTATAATTTTAGATAGCTTTACTCTTTCATCTAACCAAACTACATGTGCTTTGTTGTTTGTAAAGTTAATATTAACTTCGATAACACCGTCTAAGATATGAAGTACTTTCTCATTTAGCCAAATGCAGGCAGAACAGTGCATCCCTTCAACTATTAAAGAAATTTCGCTCAGTCCATCACTTGTTTCTTTAACAAACTTACTATAAAAAGCATCTGAATTATAATTAGAAGAGTCTTCATATTGATCTTTAGGAGGTGACAACTTAGTATTTCCACTTTTATCATAAAATGAATCTAATCCTTCATCAGACAAAAGATGATAAACTCCTTGGCATCCTTTACAACAAAAGTAATTCCCATTTTCTTTTATCATAACAGATGGAGAGAAATCTAAATGACAATGAGAGCAGCTTACAGTGCTAGACAAGTTCAAACTTTCCTAGTTCTCTATTCTTTTTTAGTTTATTCCTTTCTTTTATAAAACCATTCATACAAATGTAAACACCTTTCGTAGGCAAAGAATTTATAAAACCTAAAGAAAGACCAATATTAAGAGTTGCTTCTATATTATCTATTTCAAAGGGTTTCATAGCCCCAGTTAAAACAATAGTTCTATTATCAAAAATCTCATCTAAAAATTCAGCAGTTTTATCCATTGTATCCGTACCGTGAATTATTATAAATTTATCTTCATCCGAATTATGAATGATATTAGCTATAGTTTCTCTATCTTTTTCATTCATATCAAGACTATCTTTATAGCAAACACCCGCAATCTTATACTCATATTTTACACTTTGTAAAATTGTATCGACTACCTTATTATCAAATGGTATTTCAAGTTCACCATTTAGTTTATTATAGCGCTTATTAAATGTACCACCACAGTTTAAAATCAACATATTTTTATTTCCATATCTCACTAAGATTTGAAACTATTTTTGTAGCTTTTGAATTCATAGTTTTCTTTGATTCATCAAAAAGATAAGATTCTCTTAAACCTGCATTTAGTCCAGCTTCAACATCTCTTTCTTTATCACCTATAACAATTGAAGAAGACAAGTCTATATCAAAATCTTTTTGAGCATCTAAAAGCATTCCAGGATTTGGCTTACGACAATCACATACAGAAGATATTGATGGATGGTGTGGGCAATGATATACATAAGAAATTTTAATTCCATTTCTTATAAACTCATCAAGCATCCAAGTAGTAAGTTTTGAAAAATCTTTTTCAGTATAATATTTTCGTGCTATACCCGATTGATTAGTTACAACAATAATAATATAGCCTAAATCAATATAATGTTTACAAAGATCAAAAATACCATTAATGAATTCAAAGTCATCTATTTTATAGAGATAATCTTTTTCAACATTTATCACACCATCTCGGTCTAAAAATAGAGCTTTATTCATCAATTAAGAGCTAACACCATCAGCAAATATCTCTTTCTCAATAATATCACAAAGGATATGACCAATTAAAATATGAGATTCTTGAATACGTGGTGTAGCGTTAGATGGAACAATTAAAGATATATCAGCAAGTTTTGCCATCTCTCCACCATCACGACCAGTCAAAGCAACCGTTGTAATATTTTTTTTCTTTGCAGATTCAAAAGCTTTTATAATATTTACAGAGTTACCAGAAGTTGATATACCTATAAAAATATCTCCCTCTTGTCCCATACCTTCTAGTTGACGAGAAAAAACTTGATCGTAACCATAATCATTACCAATTGCAGTTAGATTTGAGGTATCTGTAGTAAGTGCCAAAGAAGGAATAGAAGGTCTGTCAAAACCATAACGTCCAACAAGTTCAGCTGCTATATGTTGAGCATCTGCAGCACTACCACCATTGCCAGCCAAAATAGTTTTTTTATCTCCACGATAAAGTGCAACACACATTTTCGCAACATTTTCAATATTGTTTAATAATTCTTCATTCTCATAAATAGCTTGTTTTGTTTCAAAAGATTTTTTTATCTGATCTTTAATATATTCTCTCATATAACATCCTAAAATAGTATATAAAATAATATCATATAAATAATAATAATTAGATTTTTGTAGTAGTAAAAGTCAAGTAAATTTTGTAATAATAAAAGTAATTAGGGAGTAAATAAAGAAGTAAAAAACAACCAACTAGGCAGCGACCTACATTTCCAATCCTGAAAGGATAAGTATTATCAGCGATGAGGGGCTTAGCTT
>Ga0233441_1000073_pt1 | contig 139408 bp, 103 predicted proteins | sample SI_123_September_4_FD_182781 | JGI IMG/M metagenome (GOLD analysis project Ga0233441, IMG submission 182781) | Seawater microbial communities from Saanich Inlet, British Columbia, Canada - SI_123_September2016_135_MG | ecosystem: Environmental > Aquatic > Marine > Inlet | place: Canada...
CTACTTGTTTAACTTCTTGTTTAACTTCTTTTATTTCATTAGCAAATCCTAAATTAAGAGAAATCAAGGAAATGAAGGAAATCTTAAAAATATGGTGAAAGTTCATTATTATTACCTTTTTTATAAAGATTATAAAGAAAAAAAAGGAAGAATTGGTTTTTTATAATCTTTTTTATAATATAATGTTATTAATTCAAACAGAAAAAGGAAAAATATGATTGAAAAAAATGGAAAAATCATTTCTATTGTTTCAGGTAAGGGTGGTGTAGGAAAATCAACTACAACAGTTAATCTTGGAGCAGCATTAGCAGAAGAAGGGAATAAAGTTGTTGTTATTGATATGGATCATGGACAAAGAAATCTTGATGCATTATTAGGTGTAGAGTTAAGAGTTATAAATGACTTATTTTCATTAATAGAGAAAACACATTCAAGAGCACAAACACAAGTAACAATAAAACAAAATAAAAATTTAAGATTAATAGCAGGTTCTTCTTGCAGAACACCACATGAGATAGATTTAGAAAAGTTTAAAAATGTATTAGAGGAATTAAAAATTTCACATGATTATATATTATTAGATTCACCAGCAGGAGTTGACGTTGGTTTTGAAAAAACAATGTTTTATGCCGATGAAGTAATAGTAGTAGTAAATCCTGAGTCTTCTTCTATTACTGATTCAGATAGAGCAATAGGTTTAATTGATTCAAAATGTAATAAAGTTTTAGAAAATAAAGATAATCCAGACTTCAATGGAATTAAAAAATCTATTATAGTTAATGCATATAGACCTGAAAGAAGTGAAGATGGTGAAGAGTTAACTATAGAAGAAATACAAGGATTGTTGGGTGAAGATATCAAAGGGGTAGTACCATTTGAAGAAGAAACAAGAAAATTAAGTAATAAAGGTGAATTATTATTTTATAATAAAAATAATTCAGCAAATACAGCATACACTAGAATAGCAAATAGAATAATAGAAGGAAGAATATTGGAGGAAGAAGAATATAATATATTAAGTTCTAGAACAACTAAAGTAAAGAAACGTGTATTTAGTTGGTTTAATAAAGAAAGAGGATAGTAATAATGAGATTTTTAGATAATTTTTTTAAATCAAAGAAAGAAAAAAAGTCAGGTAATATAGCACAAGAAAGATTAAAGTTAATATTAGCAAGAAATAAAAGACAAACTTTAGATTTTGATATTGAAGCTATGGAAAAAGAATTGATTGCAGTAGTTGAAAAATATGTTAAAAGCGGAAATATTGAAATAAATAATGAAGTTGATGGCGAAATGGAAGCATTAGCAATTGAAGTAAAATTTTAAGGTAATAAAAATTGATAAGGTCTATATTTTTAATTGTAATTATATTTTTTATGTATAAAAGTATAGACTTTGATAAGAATTTTGATAGTACTAGTCCTACTATTAAGATTTTTCAAAAAATAAAAACAAAATATGTAAATATTTCTAAAGATGGTTACTTAAAAACTACTTTGGAAGAAAAGAATGGAATAATAATAGATATAGAAGATAGTGAATCAAAATTAAAAATGGTTGAAGTATATTTTAAAAATGAAACAACTAATAATAAGTTTTTAAGATTTTATAAAAAGTTTTATATTAATACTCATAAATTTCAAATAGACTTAAACAAAACAATATTAAAAAAAACGATGATAGGTTCACATAAAACAATACTAAAGGTTGTTGCAATGGATAAATCATTGAAAGAAAATAAAAAAGAATATATATTTAAAATAACAAACAAAATAAACTTACCTAGATTTGAAGTAATAAATAGAGATTTTTCACCAATAAAAAGTGGAAAAGTAAGTTGGGCAATAATAAAAACAAATAAAAATAAAATATACAAAATAGAAGCAGATACAAATAATGTTATTTTCAATAAAATAACAGAAAATACTTATGGAGTATTATTCTTTCATAAAAATAAAACAAAATATAAAATTATTATATATGATATATATGGAAATAAATATAGTAAAAATATAGATTTTTTAAAAATCAAAAATCAAAAACAAATAGAAAATGAATGTTATAAAGTTTTCAAATCTTTAAATATTAAAACAAAAAATAAAATAACAGAAAGAAAAAAATTATATAACTATAAAAAGGGACATACTTTTTCAGAAGGTGTAGCCATTTTAAAAGGTAAATGTAATAATACTAATTATATTATATATACTACAAATCAAAGTAATATTAAACATCTTATATTTGGAAACAAAGATAATATAGAAAGAGAAGTAAAAAAAGGAATATCTGTAAAATCAAATGATTTCATAGATGATTTTATATTATACAATAATGATATATATAGTACAGATAGTTATATTAGAAGTCATAATATGATTTTTAAAAATTATATTTAGAAAATTTATTATTAGTTAAAGAAAGTTTTTTTATTTTATATTGATTTTTTTCAATTAATTTTTTTGCTTCAATATTAAAATCCATTTTTATTTTATTTAAAATATCTTTATGAATATGTGGTGTTGGTAAATATAGTTTTTTATCATTTTTAATATAAGGATAAATCAAAGTATGATTATGTATTCTTTGTCCTCCATTTGATTCGTTGTGGTAAAAAGAAATAAAATGTTTAAATTCATTTAAGTGTTTTTTTATAATAGTAGTAGTGATATATTCATATTCAATTTCCCATTCATTTAAATCATATAATGTTAACATTAATTCATTGAAATCATATGAAAATGACATTATCATTTCTAAACTTTTAATACCACCTATGACACCCTTTGATTCAGATTTTAATGATTTATTATAATCAACAGTAAATTGTATATTGTTCTTATAATTTAAATTATTTGTATTTGTTATAAATTTATTTGTAGGAGATATTTCTAGTGGTTGTTCTTGTAATATTTCACGATTATATTTATCTTTTATAACCAAGGTTTTGGTATCAACTTGTAGTTCTTCTTCTATGATTCTTGCTCTATTGTTGTAAGTTAAATAGAATAAATAATCTTTAATACTTTTTCTTTGTATGATTTTTACAAATGATTCTTTTTCAATATTCATATTTATTATTGTGGGTTGTTAAAGTCTTCTATTTTAAACAAAAATTTCTTACCTTGTTCGCCAAGTCGTGACATATTTTTTTCAATTTGTTCTTTGAATTTTTTTACTTCTTGATCATATTTAAGTTCTATTTCTTTTGTTGCTTCTACTTCCATTTGTTTTACAAGTTTTTTAGTTTCAGGTGTTTCCCCTTTAGAATAGAAGAATCGTTTTCTGTTTTCATTGAATATTTCTTTTAACTTAATTTTATCATAAGAGGTTTCAACAATTTGTCCTCTATGTAATTCTATATATATAGATACTACTTCAGATTTTTCTAAAAAGTCCATTTTTAGTTTTAGTTTTAGTATTTTAGTCATTGAATTATTAGTCCTTAATATATTTATATTTAATAATATTATAAAAGTTTTTTGATAGTTTTGATTTTTATTTATTATAATTGTATAAAAAATAAAAAATAGGTGTAAAAGTGTTAAAGTGTTTAAAATTGGGTATACTACTAAATATTATAAAAATGTATGAAGAAAAGTTAGAAGAAACATATATAGATAATATATTGGATATTGTATTATCTATATGTACAGACTTATTAGAAAATAAAGAAATACAAAAAGAAATACAAAAAATAACAATTGAAGAACAAAGGGGTATCACTTGTGAAACCTTAATAGAATTAGATGAACAATTAAACACAATAGATAAAGAAGAATATAAAGATATAATAGATAGTAATAAAATATTATTTAGATATTTATTTAATGATTTAAATACATTAAATCAAGAATGTTTAAATGATAAACATGGTTTGGCTGTTTTGGATCATTTTGAACATTTAAGTATAGTGGATAAATTTAATTTTTCAATCAAATCAATTTTTAAAAATAAAAATATAAAATGTCCTTTCAATAAATAAAGATTTAAAAAAACTCTTATAAACATTGACAAAGATTAATTTTTATGGTAAAATAATACTACAATTAACAAGATAGTTTGTTGTTGTTAAAAAAATTAAAAATAAAAAAGGATTTTAAATGGCAATTTTAAAAAAAGCAGATTTCGTAAAAAAAGTTTCAGAAGAAGCAGGTGTATCACAAGAACAAGTTAAAAATGTATTAGAAGCAATTGATACTATTTCACTTAATTCATTAAAAGAAGGACATAAGGTTTCAATTGGTAAAATGATAAATTTATCACCAGTAGAGAAAAAAGCTACTTCAGGTGTATCTGCATTTAATGGTAAGTCTTGGGAAAAACCAGCTCATACAGCAATTAAATCAGAGATTACAAAAGCATTTAGACAACTTTAATATTTAATATTTTAAATAAAAAAAAAGGATAATATTAAGTTATTATCCTTTTTTTATTTAAGTTTAACTAAAAAATTATGCCCAGAAAGATTCTCTTTGGTTTTTAGGTATAGAAGCAAAAAGTTTTTGTTCTATAACACGAGGGTTGTCACCCTTAAGTAAATATAACATACCTCTAAGTTTTAATTCTTCTGTTCTTTTCTGAATCTTACTTTTTGCTTCAAGTTTACTTTTAATAGGTGCAGAGAAACCAGTTCCTAAAACTGCTCCATAAAGTGTAGTTAGAAGAGCAACAGCCATAGCCGGACCAATTGCAGAAGGGTCAGACATATTTAACAACATTGCAACAAGTCCAATAAGAGTACCAATCATACCTGAAGAACCTGCTATACCACCAACATCATCAATCATTTTTTGATTTTCAGAATGTCTTTCAAAAAATGCTTCTAGTTCTAAATCAAATATTTCTTCCATATCTTCAGGAGACATATCGTTAGCAACAGCTTTTAATAATTCTTTTAGAAACTCATCTTCTTCATTAGGAATAATTGTATTTTCTAAAGCTTCAGCTCCACCTTTTTTAAATTCAAGTGAAACCTCAATAACTCTTCTAATAACACCAGCATAATCAACAAAAGTAGGTTTAAACGCTTGACCAACAGAAGAACCAAACTGTTTTAATATAACACCTTCGTAAGAGAAAATAATTGCAGTGATAGTACCACCAAAAACAATTACTAATGAAACAACATCAATAAATGCTCCAACAGAATAAGCAAGAGCCATTGCAACAATAATAACAGTCCAAAACCCTATAACACCTATTAGTGTAGTTAAATTCATTTATCTTACCCTTTTTTAAATACAATTTTAACAATTGCTAAATTATTTTCAATCACATTATTAGAGAAAAAACAATTCTTCTTTTCATTAGTATTATATAAGAATATTTTACCTTGTATTTTTTTAAGTATTTTATTAACCATATATAATCCAATACCTTTTTCATTTAAACCACGGGTTGAAACATAAGGTTTTAAAAAATCGTGTTCACTGTATTGGCTAAAATCAAAACCACCACCATTATCAATTACTAATATTTCAATATATTCATTATCTTCTTGAATATGTATTCTAATTTCTTTATGAGAAGTTTCAGAGAATGTTAAACTTTCTACAGAATTATTAATTAACATAATGAGAATTTTTGTTATTTCAGCTTGATTTATATTTAATAATGTAAAGTCACTATAAGAAGTATTAATAGTAATAAAATTATTTAATAATTCTTCTTCCATTAATTTTAAAGTTTTATCAACTATATTTCTATAAGTGGTTTTTTCAGTTTTATTAGAACCTGTTCCAAGTACCTCAGAAAAATTGTGAATGGTATTAGATAATTTTTTTATTTCCTTTGTAATATCATTAACTGATTCAACTTCTTCATTAAGTTCTTCTTCTTCTAATGTCATTTTTAACATATCAAGTTCTAAGCTAACATTTGTTAATGGTTGTCTCCATTGATGGGCAAGCATATGTAATATTTTTGACTCAAAATTATCTTCAACATCAGACATTAAGTCTTCTTCTTTGTGTTCTTTTAGAATTATTTCAACTTCATCTGCTTTTAAAATAGATACTCGACATTCAAGGTCATTATAAGTATCAATAATAATAATAATAATTATAACCATATCATTGATAATTAATTGTTTTTTTGTACCAAAAATTTGGTTTCTCGATATTTTTTCTTCCATTTCTTTAAATGTTAATATATCATCAAATAACATTTTAATTGAATCAAATGATAGATTATATTCAGTTGAGAATAAAGTATAGTTTTTATCTTTAATTATTTCACCTGTGTCTTTGTAAAATCTAAAATTTTGCTCCAAGTGATTTAATAGTTGTATTTTTTCTTCTTTTATATATAAAATAATATCAGAACTATTTAATGGATAAAAGGTAACATCATAATTTTGTTTATTCAAAAAAATAGTATCAGTGATAGAAGTTTTTAATTTAAAACAATTTTCAATATTACTTGAAATTTTTTCAATATTTTCTTTATCTATATCTGTACATTTTAATAATTCACCATTTTCTATTAGGTCGTTAGGTCTAATTATAAACTTGTTACGTTTATATTTACTAATAATAATAGTTTCTATATCAAGTTTTTTTAGCGTTTCTTTATTATTAGTTTCTGTTATTTTATATTCATTTTCACTTATTTTCATTAATTCTATTTCTAAATTAATATCTGAGAAGAAGTATATAAATGTTTCATATAGACTAGATTTTTTATCTTCAAGTTCTTTTTTTAATGGTTCTAAATCTACTAGTAATAATGAAGGTAAATCATTTAATAATTGTTTATTAAAGATATCTTCAGAGTCTAGATTGAGTAAAGGTAATTCATGTTTTTTCATTTTTCTAACTTTTTATTATTATTTTAATTATAATATAAGAAAAACATTTTAAGGAAAATAATGAAAAAAAACTTAAAAGCATTCACGATGGTAGAAATAATGATTGCAATAGCTATAATAATAACATTAAGTTATCTAGCAACTCCATTAATCCAAAAACAAAGAATGTTAGATGATGTTAGGGGAGCTGTTAATGAAGTTGCAAATATAATAAACAGTGATATAAGAGATCCATATTATGGATATATACAAGAAAATACAAATACATTAAATAGTATTATATCAAATAATATGTGTAAAACAAGTAGTACAATACCGGCTTGTTCAGGTAATTTAACATATAGATGTATATCTGCAAATAGAGTTGCATATTGTTCTGGAAAATCAAAATTAAAAAATTCTATAACTAATAGTTCATTTAATTTAAGTTCAAATGTTGGTAATGGGTATAAACCTGATTATAATTTGAAATTAATGTCAATACCTAATACTATATATATGAATCTAAAACAAAATAATAATAATTCATTCAAAATAAAAATAATAGTAAGAGGTACTTATTATACTCCTGATGAAAAAAATCTAATTTTAGTAATGTTAAAATCAAAATTATTTTCAGATATAGGTATTTTTAATTCTTTGGTAGAAAATCAAACCATAGATACATTGTGTGATGAAACACATAATACTTGTGAAATAGAATATATATTGAGATAAACATGGGGATAATATTTCTTTTAGGTGGGATGGTTTCACTGGGAACATATGTGTATATAAATCATCTTGATATGGATTCAAGTTCATTTTTAGAAAGAAAGAAAAATACAAAAATAATAATAGAAGATAATATAGATAAAGCATTATTAGATTTATATAGAGAAACATATCCAAATGTAACCGAAGAAAAGTTAAAAATGTTATTAAAAACAGATAAAACAATGGATTATATAAGAAAAGAAATTAATATTTCAATTAAAGCAAAAGGCGAAAAATAATGAAAATATTATTAATATTAGTAATGATGAATGTAATGTGGTCAAGTTCATTAAATAAAATTACAACAAACAAACAACAACATCAAATTACAGAATTAAATTCATTTTTAAAATTAACAAAAAAAATAAATAAAGAGTTAGAAAAACAATTATTACAACAAATTGAAGGATATTTTTATTGTCCAGAGAAATTAAAATTTGATGTTTCAAATATTGTAAGAAGTTATAAAATGTATTGGGAGGATGGCGGAACAAAACAAACACAAGAATATCAAAAATGTTTATGTAGTACATATATATATCAAGACAATGATTTAAAAAAATATAGTAATACTTGTGATGATAAAAATAAAACATTTAAAAAATCAATAACAACAGTTAAAAAATTAGAAGAATATTGTTATGACCAAATTAGATATGAAAAATTAAATATATCTTTTCAATGGGGAATTTGTGATAATGGGGATGTATGTATAAATGATAATAAATGTACTTGTAGATATAATCAAGCACAAAAAAAGTTTAATATTGAAAATTTAATTAATTTAAATTATATTAAAAAAGTAGAAAATTTTAATAAAGAACCTTATTTATATTCAATATTAAAAAAGATAATAGAAAATAAAGAAATTATAAATCAAGAAAACTATTTAGAAATAGGTGTTAATTTACAAAAACAAATATATGTATCAAAAAGTTTTCAATTATTGGAAAATAAAATTAATCTTTTAAAATTAACTTTAATAAGTGAAAATATTATAGATAAAGAGAATGAAATACACATAATTAGTAGTAGTAATGAAACTTTTTTATTAACAAAAATTATTTCAAATGACATTGATTGGGTAAATCATTGTGATGAAAGTAAAAAAGGAAAAAGTGGAGATATAGTTATATACATTTCTAAAACAAAAAATATTTATATATATAAATTAATAGAAATCTTTAATGAATCAAAAGGAACAACAGAGTTATCTTGGATATCTATTAATTCATTATCAGCAAAATATACAAATACAAGAATTTTTTCAGGGTATTGTACTGGAACAGAATGGGATAAAGAAGAATATAATTATTTTAATGAATGTAAAAAAGATTCTGAATGTGGAAGTGGTGGAAAATGTATAGATTCAATAGAAAACAATATACCAGAAACTAGATGTTTGAAAAATCCAAACCTAAATGTTTATTTTACAAATAATTGGTTTTTAGGAGCTCAAGATACGGCAATAAAAAGACTGAAATTATATAATGATGGTGAAACATTATTATCAAATCAAAATTATTATACATGTATAAAAAATCAAAAGCAATTTTTTGGAAATGAAGAATATAAATATTGGCATAGAAAAACATTATTAAAAAATATTAAAAAAGAATAATATATATTTATAATATACATTAAAAAGGGTTTACTTTGCTACCTTCAAATTATTATTATACAGAAACTAATAACCAACCAACCTATACTACTGATAAAGAACAAAGTAATTTTACAGGTGATGAATTCATGAGTATGTTTTTAGAACAATTAAAACATCAGGACCCGACAGAACCAGAAGATTCTGATAAAATATTAGAACAAACTTCACAACTTGCGAATCTTGAAGCAATAAATAAACAAACAGAAACATTAGAAAAATTAGGAACTAATTTGGATAAAGTTGTAACTACTGGGTATGTTGATTATATAGGTAAAGAAGTAGAATTAGTAGGAAATGAAGAAATATTCACATTTGATGGTACAAATCAAGAGTACCTTTTTAACTTACCTGAAAATACTGATTTTTTAAGTGTAGTCGTGACTAACGAAGAAGGGGAAGTAGTAAAAACATTTGATAATGAAAATGCCACTGTAGGTTTAAATAGAATTGTTTGGAATGGAACTAATGATTATAATAAAGTAGAAGATGCAGGAATGTATAAATGGAATGTAATAGCATTAGATAGTGAAAGTGTTCCAGTTCAATATGATACAACAAATTTTAGAATTAATTCAATAATAAATAAAAATGGAACATTATCTTTTTCATTAGATGAAAGAGGTTTAATACAAATAGATCAAGAGAAGATAAGTGTTATAAAAGGAAGTACAATGGGTCAAATGTCTGGTTTAGGAGGGATTTAATAATGTCAAATACTGAAATAAAAAGTTTTTATGAAAAAGAAAGAAAAGAAAAAAAAGTAATACTATTAGGTTTTGATGATGAAAAAATAACAAAAGTAGTCTCAAAATTATTAAGTCCTATTGCAACAATAATAGAAGTTGATAATTTTAATGTAACTTTAAAATATGAAGAGATAGTAAGTTATAAAAAAGAAAAAGTAGATATAGTTTTTTGTGGTGTATTGATGGAAGGAATAGATGGATTTATAGTAACTAAAGATATTAAACAAATGAATAAAAAACAAAGATTTTGTACTTTTACAAAAAAAGGTGAAAATGATTTATATAAAACTATGTTTAAAAATACAAATAATATTGAACTACCAATAAATATAGAAAAGTTTATAGAAATTTGTAAAGAGATGGATATCTAATGAGGGGGAAAGACTTTGTCTGAAAAAATAACAAATCAAATAATAAAACCAGTAGCAGATGGAGAAACAACACCGAAGAAAAAAGTTGTAAAGAAGAAACCATTAGTAGATGGAGAAACAACACCGAAGAAAAAAGTTGTAAAGAAGAAACCATTAGTAGATGGAGAAACAACACCGAAGAAAAAAGTTGTAAAGAAGAAACCATTAGTAGGTGGGGAAACAACACAAAAGAAATCAAGAGTAACGATTTGGGAAGAAGAACCAAATAAAAAATTAAAAAAAGTTTTAGAAAATGAAAGTTGGGATGAATTAATTAGATATGAAGAAAATTTTAAAGAAAGATCAAAAAAAGAAAAAGCATTAATGGAAATAAAAGTAAAAGAAGATAAACGAAAACTAAATATTTTCTTATTTATACTTTTATCTTCAGTTGTAGTGATTATATTTTTAATATCTTATTTTGAAATAGGAAATAAAAACATATTTAAACAAAAATCAAGTTACTTCTTTAACAGATGAATCTAAATATATCAAAAATAATATTTTATATATTAAAAGAATTAAAAACACCACTATTAGTATTCTTTAGTGGTTTTTCTTTTATAATGATAGGGTTATCATTGACACCAGGATATAACCCTAATACAGAAGAAGTTTATTATCTATCATTTTTTGAATCATTTTATATTATAACTTATACATCTACTACTATAGGATATGGTGAATTGCCTTATCCTTTTACTATACAACAAAAAATGTATTTAGCATTGTCTATATATATAATAGTATTTCTTTGGTTTTATTTATTATCTTCATTTGCAGATATATTTAAAAAGAGTAAATTTAAAAATATTATAAAAGAATATAAATTAAATAAAATGATAAATAAAAATAAAATCAATATATTATATGTAAATGAAGATAATTTAAAAGCAATAGTTCATAATTCAAAGTTTGATGAAGTTACATTTATAATAATAGATAAAGGTCAAATAAAAATTAATTATTTACCTGAAAATTGTATGTTATTTGAAGGTAATATAAATGATTTATTTATTTATGAACCAATAATAGAAAATTATATATATGATGTAATTTTAGAAGAAGCAGAATATATGGCTGAATTAATACAATTAAGTAATCATGCTTTTAATACTAAAATATTTTCTATAAAAGAGAATGTAAATTTGATAGAATGTATTAGTAATGATAAAATTCCTAATTTAGAATATGGTAATTTGTTTAAGAAATATATTACATTTGAAAATAATAATATATATAAAATATGTTTCTTGGATTTTTTAATCAATCAAGATAAGATGATATTAAAGAATATTCAAAAAATATATAAAGCAGAACAAAATGAATATAAAAAACAATATTTGAATAAAGAAGAAGGCGAAGCAGAACAAAATGAAAAAAATACATTTTATATGGTGGATGGTATTAATCAAATAATAAATATAAAAAATATGATAAAAATAACAAAAAATTTTGATAAAAATGAATATATTATATTTTTAAATGAAAGAAAACAAAACATTGAAAACTATATAGAACTAAATGATAATATTTTGTTATTTAATACACAATACATATTTTCTGATTTAGTATATAAAGAAATATTATTTAATAAAATATACTTACAATTGTGGAATGATATTGTAAATAATAAAATAGATATTATAAATATAATAAAAAAGGTAACAAAAGTAAAAGAACCAAGAATTTTATCATATGAAGTAAATCAAGAAAATGCACCAAATATAACAACACCAAAAATTAAATACATAGATGTTTTAGAAGATAATGATATAGTTGTTAGTATAAAAAAAGAAAATAATAAAAGAAAGAAAAAAGGTGATTATATAGAAGTAGGTGACAAAATCTTCTTCATTATAGAAGAAGGGAGATTTAATAAAATAGATAGTATATTAAAGAACCCAAATCTAAAATTTTAATATTGGATTAGTTTCTTTTTTATCAACTTTTTTTTCTGTTGTTTTAGTACCTCTAATCGGTGAAGTTGTAATTCTACTTTTACCATGTTTGTTAATTATAGCTGATATTCTTCTAGAAGTAAAACCATGTTTTTGACTTAATAAAGTTTTAGTTTCTTCTAATAAATATTTTTGATTTTTGTACATATTATTATCAATTTCTTTAAATAATTGACCTAATGTATCATGTGTTTCACACATAATAAAAGATTTTTTTCCATTTACAAGTCTATCAGTGATTAAATCATTAAATATTTTAATTTGACCACCATTACTAATATAATTAGTTAATCCAAAAAATAATAAATATTTATATTTAGTAATATATTTTTTAATTTCTTTTTTATCTAAATCAGCTAATTCTGAACAATTAATATAATTGAAAGAAAGGTTTTCATTAGAAGTATTTAGTTGTTCTTTTAAATCCTTTACAAAAGTAATAAAAGCAATTTTATCAAAAAGATTTTCACCTTTTTCTTTGTAATAAATAATATTTTTATTTAAAGTTAAATCAAAACCATATTCTATCTTAGTTTCTTCTCTTGATTCTAAAAGTTTATGTTCAAAATCTTCCTTATATTTATTTTTTTCAATTAAACTTTTTTCACAAACACACCATTTAATATTAGTAACATCATTTATTGTATCTTGAATAGAATGATAGATTACATCATTGTCAACATCATCTTTGATTTTTTCAGTTAAAACAAGATTTATTAAAAATTGTGGTGAATCAATTTTATAGAAGTTTTGACAATTTGGACAAATTATTAATTTTTTTTTCAATTTTAATCCTTTAATTTATCTTGTTTTTTTAACATCACAGTTAAGTATTTAAATATAATTTTACTTGAAGCAGTATCACCAGAATATTTTCTTTCAATTTCATTTAAACCTTTGATATATTTATTGTAATAATCACTTGGCCATTTTTGTGTTTGTAAAACAAGTAAAAAGGCATTTAAATGTTCTTTGCTTGTAACATCAAAAACATCTTCAAATTTCTTTTTATTATTTAAATTAGTATTTTCCACATGGTATCCTTTAGAAGTTAATAGTAATTTTACTAAAAATAAATTAAATTAAACTTAAATATAGACTATTTAATAACTAAAAATGATAAAATAAAAGAAAAAGGTAAAAAGTTGATTCAATTATTTAATAAATATATATTAGGTATATTCTCAAAAGATTTAATAATGGTAATAGGTGTGTTACTGATATTAAGTATAATAATCATACCTGTTCCAGTAGGTTTTTTAGATTTTCTATTAAGTTTATCAATAGCAATAAGTTTAATTATATTATTTTTATCTTTATATATTAAAACACCATCAAAAATGACAATATTACCTCCAGTAATATTAATATTAACATTATTCAGGTTAGGGTTGAATGTATCCACTACAAGATCAATATTAGGTAATGGTCATGAAGGAGCTGAGGAAGTAAGTAATATCATTGGTGCGTTTGGTGATTTTGTTGTTGGTGGTAACTATGTAATAGGTTTAATTATATTTATAATTTTAATATTAGTAAATTTTATGGTAATTACAAAAGGTGCTGGTAGAGTTGCAGAAGTTACTGCAAGATTTAATCTTGACTCATTACCAGGTAAACAAATGGCAATTGATGCTGATTTAAATGCAGGTTTTATTGATGACAAGCAAGCACAAGAAAGAAGATCAGAACTTATAAAAGAAAGTGGTTTCTATGGTAGTTTAGACGGGGCTTCTAAGTTTGTGCAAGGTGATGCAATATTTGGATTAATAGTAACATTTATAAATATAATAGGTGGGATATTAATAGGTATTTTTCAACATGATATGGGTGCTGCAGATTCAGCGTCTGTATTTACTATTTTAACCATTGGAGATGGATTAGTATCACAAATACCAGCATTGATTACTTCAGTTGCAGTTGGTATTATGATTACTCGTTCTTCAAGTGATAACAATGCATTAACTGCAGAGACATTACAACAATTAGGAGAAGAATATAAAATTTTCTTATTGGTTGGTGTTAGTATGTGGTTGTTTACATTAATACCAGGTTTTCCAAAACTATCTTTAATAGTATTAGGAACATTATTAATAAGTATAAGTATAATGATATATAAAAATAGTGGTCAAAAATCTAATGTGTATTATAATAATTTGTTTGAATTTATTGAAAATAATGAATTTATAAAAAGTAAATTAGAACTATTTAAAGTTGAAGAAGAAAAAGTAACAGAAAAAGAAGAAAGTGGGAAAATAGAAGATATAGAAGAAATAATGAAAATTTCAGAAGAAGATGAGTTAAAAAATATATTAAAACAGAATTTATTAGAAATAAAATTAGGTTATAATCTATTACATTTTTCACAAAATAAAGCATTCAATTTAGCAGTAAAGAAAATTAGACATGAAGTTGCAAAAAGACTTGGAATATTGATACCAAAAATATATATAAGTGAAGAAACAGATAGTTATATACCAGGAAATGCATATATATTTAAGATTAAAGGAAATATAATATGTCAAGGTGAAATAGAAATAAATAAAATATTAGCAATACCTAGTATGAATTCAGAAGAATTAAAATGTGTTGCTATAGAAACAGAAGAACCAATAAATAATAATAAAAGTTATTGGATAGATAGAATTAATGAGGAAGAAGCAATACTTGAAGATTATTTATTACTTAATCCTGAAGATTTAATATCAAAACATATAACACATAATATTATATCAAATACAGAAGATTTATTAACTAGACAAAATATAGTTGAATTAGTAGAAAATATTAAAGAAGACCAACCTAAGTTAGTAGAAGATTTACTAGCAATTTCTTCTTATAGTGTTATATCAACAATAATAAAAGAATTATTGTTGGAAAAAATACCTATTATTAATTTAATAACAATATTAGAAACAATAATAGATGTGTCAGCAGTAACTAATAATACTAATATAATATTAGAACAAGTGAGAATAAAATTGTTTAAAACAATATCAAGTAATTTTATGGATAAAGTGAAAAAACAAATAAATATTATTTCATTTACTCCTACTAGTGAGCAATTCTTAGTGGATAAAAGTATTAGGGTGGATGATGGGACAATTGATTTTAAAATTAATGCAAAAGAATTGCAAGCAATAGTTAATAGTACTAAAGATGTAGTAGATAAAAATAAAACAAGATATGATAATTTATGTTTAATAATAGAACCTTCTTTAAGAAAGAAAGTTTTTGAGATATTTAATAAATTTGATATAGAAATGAATGTATTAACACATAGTGAAGTTGATCCAAATATAGATTTTGAAGTAATTGATTCAATCAATATTGAATTAGGATAATTTAATGTTAAATAAAGACAAGTTATATAGTTTATCTATATTTAAAACATATAGATTTTTAATAATGCTAACCATAATAGGTTTTTTAATAAATATAGTATCAGTATATACAAATACAAAAGATTTATATGGAAGTGGAATGGTTCTAAAAGAAGTTATATTTGTAATAATAACTATTTGTATTTCTTTTATATATATGTATTATTTTATGTATACGTATAATAATAAAAATGTTAATGATACATTTGAAAGAATTGTTATGATTAATTTAATAATTTTTTTAATAGGTATATCATTGTCAATAATTATGGTATTTTTACCTAATACAATAGTACCATATATAAATGGAGCAAAACGTTGGATAATAACTCCTTTCTTTTCAATATCACCTATAGAAATGATAAAATATGGTTTTTTATTTTTAATTGCTTTTTTATTTTCAACAAATAAATTTATATTTCATTTAGATAAAAAACATTCATTTGAATTGTATACACCATTTTATGTGTTTTTTCTATTTTTAACTATATTTGTGGTTTTTTTTCAAAAAGATTTTGGTAATTTTGTATTGTTGTCAACAATATTTATATTTGTAGTTTTTATATATTTTAAGAAAAATACAAGTTTATATTTTTTTTCAATTGTAATATTGTTATTATTTGTTTTATTTATAATTTCTGAAGAACATAGAGTTAGTAGGTTTTTATCATGGTTTTATTCTATATATTCTGTTGAAGAAGGAGTTAATTTTAATAATTATCAAATCCTACAAGGGTTGTATACAATTAATGAAGGTCTATTAACAAATATAATTTTTGGTTGTGGTTTATTTGAAAGTGTATTAAAAGTAAAAGTTCCAGAACTTTATACTGATATGGTATTTGTTACAGTTATATCAGAAACAGGGTTATTTGGGTTATTAATGTATTTTTCATTTATGATGTTATTGACATATCAAATATATATAAAAACTAAAAATACAACAAGTTTTTATATATATGTATACTCTTTTGTTATTATTAGTTATTTTTGGATTACAATATTTATTAATTTGTTAGGCGTTTTGGGAATAATTCCTTTTAAAGGTATATCAGTACCTTTTTTAAGTTATGGTGGTTCTAATTTATTATTTAATATATTAATATTAGTAAATTTTATAATAATGAATTTTTTAATATCAGTTAAAGAAACAAGAAATAAAATAGTTTTTAAATAATTTTTTTATGTTAGTATGTATATATTAAAAATGGAATAGTTATGTTGACAATAAAAGAACTAAATAATAAAGTAAATTATTTTAATGAAAAAATCATGTTATCAGAGGAAGATTTTCAAAATTTTGCATTTAAATTTAATGGTAATAACAACAATGAAGATTTATTTAATTATAATGATATCTTAAAAAGATATTTTGATATAACAGACTCTAATAGTTTGATAGCATTTCGTGAAACAAAAAAGAATTTTCTTGATAATTTTAAAGAAGGCGTAAGTGAAAAAGTTGTTCAAATAAAAGGAGATTTTCCAGAAATTACACAACTACAAATTAGAAAAGAATTTGAATATATCTCATTAATTGAAATGGTATTTATAGAAAAATACAAAAAATTAATTAATAAAACAATTAATAATACTATTAATGGTAGAGTTGTAGGTAATGCAGGTGATATTCTTGGTAAAGATGAAGGTGGGATACATACAAAAAAAGGACCAAATAGACAAGAAAAGTTAAAAGGTGAAGCACAAAGTTATGCAATAGAGGGTTTTTTATTAGGTATGAGAAGATATCAACCAAGTGCTGGAACTAAATTGATAACATATGTTACTTATTGGGTTAATCAAAGAATTGTAATGTATGTTGAACGTTCTTCTTCATTGAATAAAGCAAAGAAAAGTTTTAATGGTTTAGATGAATATACAATGGAAGATAATGTAAATTATAAAGTATATGACAATATAAAATATACAAATTATAATTTTGTAAATATTGGCGATATGGCAGGTTCTATATCACAAGAAAGTACAGATATTATTGATACAGTCGATGAAAGAAAGAAATTAATAAAAATATTAAGATTTTTCTGTGAAAATAAAGATTTATTACTATATTATGAATATTTAATCTTAAAATATGATATATTGTATGAAACATATATATATTTTACATTGATAGACCCAAATGAACAAATAAAAGAATGTTTTTACAAAGATGTAAATAAAATAATAGATAAATTGAGTGTTGATTTTCCAGAATTAAAAGATTTTAAACCACATGAAAATGTAAATAAATTACCAGATTTATTGGAAACATTTTTTAATCTGGAGCATTCAGAATATTTGGCAGTAAGAAGAACTTTAAAACAGAAATTTGTTAATATATTAACAAAAGTTTTTAGTTTTGATATAGATTTTTAAAAGGAAAAAAATGAAAATAATGAGAGCAAAAGATAAGTTTGTTTTTGGGTATGATTCAAGAACAGGTTTAAAAGGGATAAATGAAGGTATTGAAAAAATAACTAAACAATCAGATGAAGAGTTAGTTATAGAGATTGAACCACATAATATTATACCTTCTATAGAACACACAATAATAGATTTTGAAAGTTTTAAAGAATATATAGAAGAACAAGCTAAAAGTTTTAAATGTAAAATTATTTATTCAAAAAAATGGGATAAATATAAAAAAGAACCAATGGAAAAAAAAGTAGAAAAAAAAGAAAATAAAAAAAGTACAAGTAATATATTAAAAGAACAGTTGTTAAAAGTAAAACCTGTAAAAAGAAAAGAAAGTCCTAAAAAAGAAGAAGAAAAAAATAGTTTTAAAGAGTTAGATTCTAAAGTTAGATGTGGTTTTACAGTTGAAATAAAAGAAGAAACACAAGTAAAAGTACAAGTTAATAAATCAGGAACATTGAAAATAAAAAATACAGTAGCAATTATTTCAGAAAATAATTTAGGAACAATAGAAGCACAAAATTCAACATTGATTTTAAAAACAGGAATGAAAAAAGGTGTGGTTTTTTTTAATGATGTTAATATATCAGAAAAATTGGAATTAGAAAAATCATATGTTATTTTTAAAAAGAATAATGAAATAATAATAGAAATACTATAAAAGAAAAAGGAAAAAAATGAATCATATTAATTTCGAGACTACAAATAATTTATTTTTATTGATAAATTTTAGTGACAATTATATAAGTGCAACAGTTGTGGAATATTCAGACAAACAACAACAAGGGAGTATACTTTGTTATAAAAAACAATATGTTGATGAATTAGTTAACGGAAGAGTTACAGATATAAACAGAGTAAGTTTGAAATTAGAAAATATTTTAATGGCATTAAAGAAAACTGTAAATCTAAACTTACCTTTTGAATCAATGAAAACAATAATAAGTATATCAAATAGAACAGGTGAAATAAAAACTTCACATGGTATTCTAAATTTCTTATCTGGGAAAGTTTCAAGTGAAGAAATAGATAGAGTTGTAAAAGCAGCATTATATAATTCAAAAATAGATAATGAGAAAGAACAATTATTGAATCTAACTGTAAATAATTTTATAGTAGATGATATGTCTAATATTAAAAACCCTATGGATATGAGTTGTCAATGTCTGCAAGCTAATATATGTATAGAATCAGTAAATAAAACAACAATTTTTGATAATTTTGAAACAATATTAAATAACAATAATATTGTAATAGAACATATATCTTTTGATTCTTCAGCAATATCTGAATCAATTTTAACTCAAGACGATAAAGAATATGGTACAGTTGTAGTTGAAATAAAAGACCAAATAAGTGTTATAACGTTATTAAAAAATGGAAATGTACAAAATTATATAGAAGTTCAAAATATGGGTATTCAGTTTATTGTTGAAAAAATTGCAAGAGTATATAAATTATCATATAAAACAGCAGAATGGATTTATTTAAATATAGATACAATAATAGATAAAACAGATAATCAAGGATTATTTGAATTAATTAATGCAAACAATCAAATATTACAAATAGAATTAGAATATTTAAATAATATAATATTTGAAGGTTTTCAAGAAATTTTTGACAATATTAAAACAGAAGTAGAACAAATTCAAATAGAACAATATTTAAATGGTATTTTGTTTGTACATAATTTTAAATTTAGTGGAATAGAAATTATATTTGATAATATATTTACAGATTATGTAAAGAATACAAGAAATGTAGAATATTCAGAAAATATAAATAATAACAATATATTTAATGTGGAATTATTAGAATCAGATATAGTAATAATAGGTATGGTTAATAAACTAGCACATGTTGATACGATAAGTTACAACTATTTAAATAAATTAATAAAAATGGAAGGTGGTTTAAACGGAAATCATAAACCAGAATCAGATGGTTTTAATTTATCAAATGTATCAAATGTATCAAATAAAAAAGAAACATTTTTTGAAAAAAGTAAAAAAATGATGAAAAAACTGTGGTAAACAAAGACAAAACAATAAATAAATGTTAAAATAGAACTAATAAAAAACAAATTATAAAATATAAATGGTAAAAAAAGGATAAAAAATGGAATATATAGAAAAACAAATTGAAAATGGTTTAAAAATTAATATTAAGATTATTGGTGTTGGTGGTGGTGGAGGTAACATGTTATCATATTTCTATAAAAACTATATGAAAGATAAAATAGAAATTACAGGTATAGAATATATTAGTATGAATACAGATGCTGAAGTCCTAGCATTACAAGACCAAGGAATTAGTAGTGTTCAATTAGGACCAGAGACTTGTAAGGGTATGGGTGCAGGTATGAAACCTGAAGTTGCAGCAGAAGCAGTTTCAGAAAGTATTGAAGAAATAAAAGAAAAACTAGAAGGTGCTGACTTAATTTTCTTAGCAACAGGTTTAGGTGGTGGGACAGGTTCAGGTGCTATAGCACCAATAGCACAAATATGTCAAGAAATTGGTGCTATGACTGTTGCAGTTGTAACAACACCTTTTTCTTTTGAAGCAAAAAAAAGAACTAAAATAGCAAAAGAGTCATTAGAAAATTTAAAAAAATCAGTTAATTCTTTGATTATTATAGACAATAATAAAATAGAAGAGACTGCACCTGAAGATATTGGAATGAGAGATGCATTTAATATGGCAGATAATGTTTTAGCAAATGCTATTAATGGTATATTAAATATAGTTTTAAGAAGTGGTATTGATTCTATCAATATTGACTTTGCAGATTTAAGAACAGCATTAAATAATTCTGGTCAAGCATTAATTAGTACAGGCTATTCAAAATCAGATAATGCTGCAGAAGAAGCTGTTTGTGATGCTTTAAATAATCCTTTATTAGAAACAACAGACATATTTGGTTGTAAAGGTATTATTATTAATTGGACTATACACCCAAAATATAGTTTTAAGAAAATTAATAAAGCAACAGATATAATATATGAACAAAGTGGTGAAGATACGGATTTAGAAATAATTTATGGTATCAATTATGATGAAAGTTTAGAACTTGATGAAGTTAATGTAACTATTTTAGCAACAGGTTTTGTAGATAAAAAAGAAATTAAAGAAGAAAAAGAAAAAGAAGTAACAGATAGTTTAATAAATGATACAAGTAGTCAAAATCATTCAACACATATAAATGCTGAAATTTTAAATGTTCCTTCAAAACATAATAAAGAACCATTGAAAATTAGAATAGATGAAACAACTATAAAAAAAGATCATAATAAACAAGAATTTGATTTATTTGCATCTTTTAAGAAAAGAAAATAACTATTTAAGTTATTTTTAAGTTTTTTAATATATAGTAAAAACGTATAAAAAAGAAAGGAAATAAGAATGATAATAATTGAAAAGAATGAAAAAATTGAAAAATTTGAATCATATGGTGAACTATTTAAAAGTTTAGGAAAAGAAGGAACATATATAGATAAAGTTACAGACGGAGAATTGTTTTGTACAAATAAAGAAGGTGAAAAACAAATTTTTACGTATGGTGAAGTAAGTAAAGATAATACTAAATCTGCATTAATAGATATAATAATAGATGAGAAAGAAATAGTAAAAAAATCAATGGACATAATGAGTGAACAAGGGGTTGACTTTACTATAGAACAAAAAAACAATTTAAATTTAAAGTTTAAAGTACTTAAACAAGTAAAAAATTAAAAAAAACACTTATTTAAACTTCTTTTGTTATATAATAAAACAAAAAGAGGTTTAAATGTATATAAAATCACTTACAATACTTTGTATTTCACAATTAACACTACAAGCTGCTCAACATGTTAACTTAACAGATATAAAACTAAATTTATTAAAACAACAAAAAACAAATAAAGAAGTTTATATAAATAAAGATATAAGTAATATTAAAACAAATCTATTAAAGAAAAAAATAGAAACATTGAAATCAGAAATAGAATATGGAAAGGAAGAACAAAATTATCTTGAAACTTCATTGAAAGTAAATGAAAAAAAGATAGACTTTTTAATAAATAGTTATAAAATAGATGAAGCATATGTTTTGTTTAAACATACAGAATTTGTAAGTTTAATCAAAAAAGAAGAATACAAAAGATTATTTAATATATTAAAATATCAAGATTATAAAGAAATGAAATATTTGAATAAAAATCAAATTAAAATAATAATAAATTTCTTTTTTATTAAAATATCTGAAGAAAAGGTTAGTATAGAACAATTAAATAATTTTAAAACAAATGTATTAAAATTATCAAATCCCAAAATAACAAAAGATGATAAATATAGAATATTTAGAGACCTTGAAATGTTAAAAGTGAATTTTGTAAATGCATATAATTATTCTTATAAAATTAAAGTAGAACAAACCGAAGATAAAAAAATAAAAAAAGAATTAAAAGATATACTGTTATTAACAGAAGAAATTTTTATTAACTATTATCTACAAACTTCTAAAGAAAAAATGTTTAAAATAAACATTAAAGGATTGTCTAATGAATAAAAAAATCAAAGTAATAACATTATGTATATTGTCTTTATCTATAATTGAAGCAGGTTTTACATTATTTCCAAAACAAGAGCAAAAAGAAAAACAAGAACCAAAAGTAAAACAAGAACAAAAAGAAAAACAAGAAAAAGAATATATTTCAACAAAAGAAGAAATGTTTGAAGATAGAAGAAAAAAAGAAGAAGAAGAGATACTAAGGATAAAACAGGAAAGTTTAGAAAATTATTTAGAAAGAATGAAACCAGAGAATAGAGAAAAATATATAAATACATTGAAAAGAATAACAGAAGTAAAAGAAAAAAGAAAGTTTAATAAAAAAGTATATACAACATTTATAGAACGAAAAGAAAAGTTTATAACTTTAAACATACCTTTTCAACAAATAATTCATATAAATTTTGATAAAAAAATAATTAAATTAGAATCAGCATCAAATAAATATATTAAATTAGAGATTAACACAAAAACAGCGAAAGAATTAATAATAGAAAATAAAGATTTAACTTTAAATCATAATATTAAACTGTCATTTTTGGATGGTACAACAAAAAATCTTGTTTTAAAATATGGTGATTCTCCTTCAAAAAGGTATGTAGTATTTAATTTATTCATGGGTAAAACAAAAATGAATATATTACCTGAATTCAAAAAGAAACTTTCAATAAGAAATATACATTCATATTTTAATCATGTTTCAACAAAATTATTATTAGATAAATTACTAAAAAAAGAATCATTTATAACAATAGAAGAAAATAAAAAAATAGTAAATAAAACATTGTTTGAAGGTGAAGTAAAAAAAGAATCATTTTATGGTGAGGGAGTGTTAAATTATAAATTAACATTAAATACAGTTTTTGAAACACCTTATATAAAAGATGTAAAAGGTAGTAGTATAAAGAAGAAAAGATTAGTAATGTTAGAATTAACAGTTAAAAATAAAGATTTTTCAACATTAATTCTTACTCCTGAATTTGTAAAAAAAAGATTTGCTAATTATACTGCAATATATTTAGGTGATTTAAAATCTAAAGAAAATGAAGTACAACCAGGACAATCAAAAAAAATATTAGTAGTTATAGAAGATGAATATCAAGATAGTAATAACTAATAAAATAAAGAACTTGTATTTTTAATATTTAAATAACAAGTTCTCTAAATGAATTAACCATTAATGATGATGGTTTCTTAATAAAATAAATTCAGAATAATCCCTAAAAATCAAATATTTTTTCAATTAAAACTTTTTTTTAAAGTATTAAGTTTATTTTTATATTTAATTGTATATAATACATTATTAAATAAAAAAGGAAAAAAATGCAAAACCCAATGAATACATATTACCCTACAGTTATTGTAGAGGAGAATGGAAGAGAAAGAGTATATGATTTAGCAAGTAGATTATTAAAAGATAGATTAGTATATTTAAATGGTCAAGTAGATGATAATTCTGCTGGTTCTATTGTACAACAATTATTATTTTTAGAAGCAGAAGATCCAGAAGCACCAATTACATTGATTATTAATTCACCAGGTGGTGTAGTAACTGCAGGTATGTCTATATATGACACAATGAATTTTATTTCTTGTCCAGTGCATACATTAACAATGGGACAAGCTGCTTCAATGGGAGCATTTTTATTAGCAGCAGGTGAACCAGGACATAGAATTTCACTACCTCATGCAAGAGTGATGATTCATCAACCTTTAGGTGGAGCACAAGGACAAGCAAGTGATATGGAATTACATGTTAAGGAAATTCTTAGAATGAAAACAGAGTTAACACAAATAATGGCAGATAGTACAAATAAAAAAACTTCTTATAAAAGAATGTTGGAATTAACAGATAGAGATAATTTTTTAAGTGCAAAAGAAGCATTGGAACTTGGTTTAATTGACGAAATTAAATTAAAAAGATAAATTATCATCAAAAATAAATAAGACTTTTTATAATATAAATAAAAGGTCTTATATGTATAATATAGATATATACACTTCAATATCCTCAAACAAAAACAATTTGACAAAAAATTCCTTCATAACAAGTTATATTCCCATAGAAGAAAAAAAATATAAAGATTATACAGAAATATATAAAGCAATGGAAGATGGGAAAGCAATAATAAGTGCAGTTCCATTTGAAGAGAATGTTTCCATAACTACTGAATATATATATGAAATACTATATACTTCTATAATTCAAATAGTATTAAATACTTCAATAGAAAAGATTATAAAGAAAAAACAAAAATTAGATAAGAAAGAAATCAAAGAATATCAAATAATAGTTAATTTACCAAATGAATTATATTTTTATAGAAATATATTAAAAGAACAAATAGAAAAAGAGATAAAAAAAACAATAATAATAGAAGATGTAATAGAAAGTCAAAATTATTATAATTCATTTATAATATCTAAACATTTAGAAATTATAAATATAAGGGCAGAAAATGATAAATAATGAAATAAATTATTATTCAAATTTTTTAAAGATAAATTTTGTATTATTAAATAAAGATTTTTTTACCAAACCATCCTATATAGAATACGCAAAAAAAATTAAAGAATTGTCAAAGAAATATTCTTTTAATAATGCTAAAAAGGAATATCATTCTTTTCTAGAAGAAAGTGAGACACACATAAATGTATGTTTAATTACTTCAGTGGAAGATATACAAGAGATGAAAGAAAGAGATATCAAAAAAATACAAATAATGATAGATCATAAACTTTTAAGAGAATTTTCAGAGAAAGAAATGTCATTTATTGAAAATGAATCAATAGTAGTATTTACTTCTTATCAAAGTTTTTTAACTAATATCCTAAATGCTTATAAACAAGAACATGAAAAAATAAAAAAGGATGAATTTCAACTATTTTATGAAAATAATGCGAATTATTTTGAAAAAGAAAAACAAAATTTTGAACATATTCTAAATAATATAGATTTAAATGTATATCTTGATTTTGAAACATTTGAAGTTGAAAATTATAATGATACATTTTTTAATTTATTCCAAGAAGAAATTATTTTATTAGAAGGAAATAAAATATTTGATTTTTTTCATAAAGATGAGGTAAGTAATACAAAATATGATATAGTAGAGGCTATGAAGTTAAATTTAACATATAGTAATAATATACAATTTAAAATAAATAAAACAAAAAAGATATTAAAAACTACTATGTTTCCATTAATGAATAATAATATGGAATATTCAAGGATATTTTGTCATTTTGTAGATATAACAGAAGAAGTTTTTGTACAAGAAGATTTATTATTAAGTATTACAGAACTTGAAAATCAAATCAGTAATAAAAAAGTATCAAAAAATAAATTATCATACAACGATTCAGAACAAACATTTGAAACAACTCTTGCAATGATTGCACATCAATGGCGACAACCATTGACTTCTATATCACTCATTGTAGATGATGTACAAATAAAAGAAATGTTAGGTTTAATGACAAAAGAAATATTGAAAGAAGATTTATTAAAAATTGGTAAAAATGTTGATTTTTTATCAAATACCATTGATAATTTTAGAAGTTATTTACAACAGGATAAAAAATCAGTAATAATTAATGTTGCTACGGAAATAAAAAAAGCAACAGATACATTGATACCATTATTGACTAAAAATAATGTTGAATTAGTTGTATCATTAGACGGTACAATGAAAGTGAAAGAAAAAGATGGAGAAATAAAACAAATAACTATGAATCTAATTAAAAATTCTTTTGATGCTTTTCCTAAAAATCAAAAAATCAAAAAAATTATAGTAAATGTATCAAAAAAACATGGTCAATGTATGATTGTATTTAACGATAATGCAGGTGGAATACCACAACAAATAGTAGATAGAATATGGGAACCTTATTTTAGTACAAAAAAAGACTTAAATGGAACAGGACTTGGATTATACATGGTTAAGAACATGGTTGAAAAACATATGAAGGGTAAAATATTATTAAAAAATGATAATAAAGGTGCTTCATTTGTTTTATTAATACCACATATAGTGATATAATTATTTTTTTTACCTTTTGTTTAGATAAAATAAAGAAAAAAAGGTAAAAAAATGAAACATCTAATAAAACTAATTTTTGATCAAGATTATAAAGTAATAAACAAAGTAGAAAAACAAGTAGAAGAAATTTTTAAAATCTATAATAATAAATATAAAAAATCTACAAAAGAAGAAATTAAAAAAACATTCAAAAATACTTCAAAAGAAAAAGAAAAAGAAATAATAGCATTAATGATTCGTGGTAGTGAATTGGTATTAGGGTTGAAACCATATAAAGTACAAATAATAGGTGTACTACTAGCGAAAAATAAAGTAATAGAAATGAAAACTGGAGAAGGTAAAACACTAGTTGGAGCATTACTATCAATATACTTAAAAAAAGTAGGTAATAATATAATATATAATGTTTCAGTGAATGAATATTTAGTAAAGAGGGATTCAGAGTTAAACAAAACATTATTTGATTTTTTTGATTATACTTCAGGTTATGTATTAGAAACAGATACAAAAGAAGAAAAGAAAGAAAAGTATTTAAAAGATATAGTATATACAACAAATAATAATTTAGCATTTGATTTCTTAAAAGACCAAATGGTTTATAGAATTGAAGAAAAAGTAGTTAGAGAACTTGATGTTGTAATTATAGATGAAATAGATTCAATTTTAGTAGATGAAGCAAGAACTCCATTAATAATATCTTCAGAAGTAAAAATAAATAAAACAATGATAAGAAGGGCCCATAATATTGCAAAAACAGTAGATAGAAAGGGGTTAAGTATAGATAAATTATCAAAAAAAGTTAGTTTTAAAAATGCAGCAATAATAGAAATAGAAAAAAAAGAAGGTATTAAAAATTTATTTGATAAAAATAACTATGAATTAGCACATAGAATAATAAAAGCGTTGGAAGCAATATATGTATATGAAAAAGAAAAAGACTATTTAATACAAGATAAAGAAATAAAAATAATAGATCAAAACACTGGAAGAATTAGTGAAGGTGTTAGATGGTCAGATGGTTTACACAATGCAATAGAAGAAAAAGAAGGAGTGAAAGTACAAGAATCTTCTGAAACAAATGCTATGATTACTTATCAATCATTTTTTAATTTATTCAACTATAAAACAGGTATGTCAGGAACAGTAATGACAGAAAAAGAAGAATTTAAAATAATGTATGACTTAGAAGTAATTGGATTACCAACGAATAAAGTAATTCAAAGAATAGATGAAAATGATTTACTGTTTGGTAGTGAAGAAGAAAAAATGAATACATTAATTAGTAAGGTGAAAGAAAATAAAAGGGAAGGGTTACCTACATTAATAGGAACTATATCAATAGAACAATCAGAATATATATATGAAGCTATGAATAAAGCAGATATTAAAGAGATAAAAGTATTAAATGCAAAAAACCATAAGAAAGAAGCAGATATAATTAAAACAGCAGGAGAAGAAGGAAGTGTAACAATAGCAACAAATATGGCAGGTCGTGGAGTTGATATTAAAATAGAAGAAGAAATATTAGAAAAAGGTGGTTTACAATTAATAGGTTTTGAAAGGTATCACAATAGAAGGATAGATAATCAACTGATGGGACGTTCTGGAAGACAAGGAAATAAAGGTAGATCAGTATTCTTACTAAGTATAACAGATGATTTATTAAGATTTCCAGAAAGAGAAGAAGATATGAATGCAATGCAAAAAATGACAAAAAAAACATTAGCAGACTTTGAAGGTGGTGCTCAAATAGATATGTTATCAAATCTTGTAAAAAAATCACAAGTTACTCTTGAGGGACAATATTATGAACAAAGAAAAACATTATTTAAATTAGATAAAAGTTTCTCTAGTTATAGAAATATATTTTATAACTCTAGGAATGTATTAATGGAAAAAGAAATAACAATATTAAAAAAAGATGTAAAAAATAAAATAAAAATGGAAATAGAAAAAATAGTAAAAAGAAACAATCAAAATCAAAAGATGGAAATAGAAAAAATGATAAATGAAATAACTGAATTAGGGTTTGTATTATCTTTAGAAACAATGATGAAATTAATGAATAAAATAAATGAAAAAGAAAGTTTAAGTCAATTGTTATATACAATATTAAAACAACAATTAAATACAAATATTTTAAAGAATGAAGAAAACTTAAAAACAACATATTTGTTTATCCTTGATCAGGAATGGAAACATTTTTTAGATAAATCAGAAAATATTAAAAAAGGTATTTGGTTTAGACAAAATACTCAAAAAGACCCAGTACATGAATATGCAAAAGAATTAGAAAAATATTATACAATAATGAAAGAACAAATTAATGAATCCTTGATAAGAGAATTAATATTAAGTATATCTAATGATATATATATAAATGTGGAAGGTGAAGGGGATAATTTAAAAGAAATAGAAAAAGGTATTTTAAAAATTGAAAATACTATTGAAATCTTCCAAGATAAGTCAATGAAAGAATTAGAAGAAATGATAGAGGAAAATATATTAATATTTGTTGAAGAATTTATTAAAAAAAATCAAAAGATAATGGTTAATTATATTCAAAATACAGTTAAAGGGAAAGGTCCTTTTGAACATATAATAGAAGAATATAATATAATGTTAAAAACAAATATAGAAATAGAAAAAATAAAAAATAAATCAATGGAAGAAATAAAAGATATATTTTTAAGGATAAGTGTAAAAAAAATAAAAACCAAAATAAAAGAAATAAATAAAGATACACTTTATGAAACATTTATAGATTCAGTTGAAGTAGGTATTTCAGAATTTAATGATAAAAATATAAAAGATATAACAAAACTTGAAAAAATGATATGGTTTACATTCTTAGTCTTTATGACTGAAGTAGAGGTTGAAGAAATAGAAGAAAAGAAAGAAAGTTTATAAAAAACTTTCTTTCTTTATCATTTTAGTCAATCATTAAAGATAATTTTTCTTCACTTAATAAGTTACTAATATTTAATAAAACAATAGTAGATTCATCTAATTCTGCATTTCCAGAGTTAGATTGGTGTGTAATACCTGATAAATATTCTTTAGGTATTTCCAGAGAAGGAACATCTTCAGAAATGTGATCATCATTAATTTTTGTAACTGTAATCACTTTATCAACAATTAACCCAACCATTTTACCAGAAGAAGTTTTAACTGTAAGAACAATATCTTCTTTAGTGTATTCAATATCTTCTTTAGTCTTAGTATTAAATAATAATCTCATATCAATTAAAGGTATAACTTCACCCCTTTGATTAGTAACACCAAGAACTACTTCATTTGTTCCAGGTATTTTTGTAATTGATTCTGGAAAAACAATAATTTCTTGAATATCATTTAAGTTAACAGTATATTTAACATTATTTAATTCTAAAATTAAATATTCTTTATTCTTGTTGTTTTCAAAAATCATTTTTTCTTCAGCTTCTTTTTTAGCAATTAATTCTTTCTCTTTAGTTAGTTCCATAGTTAATTCTTCTTCAAAACTTCTAATATCTACAACATTTTCAACAAAGTTCTTTTCTTTGATAGATTCAGTAATAATAATTTCAAATAATTTTCCTGAATTAAGGAAGATATTAATAATTTTATCATCATCCCAAAAAGCTGCTTTAATTAAATCAAGTAAAGCAGTAACTAATGCTTTTGTATGAATAGCATTTTCAAAATTCGATAATTCACTGTAAATAACAGTTAAAAATTCAAATAACTCGGCTCTTTCTGATTCAACTAACTTATGGTTAGTTTGTGATTCTAGTAAAATAAAATCAATGTTTGCTTTTGCAATATCAATATTTTCTATAGTTTGATTAAAATCCATTCTTTATCCTTTTTTGTGATTTTTATTGTTATATTCATGAAAAATAGTTTCAACGTCAAATATAAAAGTTAATTTATTACTAACTTTTACAACAGTAGGGAAGAACTGATTGTAACCTTCTGAATTATTTTGAATAATTTCATTGTCTTCAGTTATCTCTTGTACATGGTGAATATTATCAACTTCAACACCAAGTTTTTCACCAGATTTATTTTTTAATATAATAACAACTGGTTTGTTAACAACATCATTGTTTTCACCATCTGCATTTATAATTGTTTTTAAATCAATAATAGTAATACCTTCACCTCTAAGATCAATTAAACCATTAATCCATTCATTTGAATCAACGATCTTTGTAATTTCTTTTGGTTTTTCAAGTATTTCTTGAATATTATTAATATCAACTAACGCTCTATTTCCACTTATATCAAATAGTATAGTATTCATAATTATTCCCCATCCTCTTCATTATTTATGTTGTGATTATTTGAAATTAGTTCAAAAGGTTCTAAAATTAAAGAAATAGAACCATCACCTTTAATTGTTGCACCAGAGAAACCTGGAACTTGAATAAAGTTTTTATCCATAGGTTTAACAACAAACTGTTGTTGATTAGCAAACTTATCAACAAATACGGCTAATGTATTTCCTTGATTGGAAACAATTAACATAATACCTTTTTCAATATCTTCTATACCATCATCAACTGCAAACTCTTCATAAAGTCTAACAATAGGAATATAATTATCTCTATATTTTAAGAATTCTTGATTACCAGCACCAATTTTTTTAATCATTTTTGGTGTAACTTGTAATGTTTCAGTTAAAACATTTAAAGGCATAACATAAGTACTTGTTCCTACTTGAATGTTTAACCCATCAAGGATTGCCAATGTTAATGGTAATGATATAATAAGAGTTGTTCCTTCACCTAATTTTGTATCAAGTGTAATTTTACCACCAAGTGAAGTAATATTTGTTTTAACAACATCCATACCAACACCTCTTCCAGAAATATCAGTAATTTCTTCAGCAGTAGATAAACCAGGACTGAAAACTAATTCTGCTTTTTCATTAAAAGTCATGTTATTAGCTTCTTCTTGAGTTATAAGACCATTCTTAATTGCTTTATCAGCAACTTTATCACCATTAATACCATTACCATCATCAACAATAGTAATAATAATCATACCATTTGAAGTTTCTGCTCCAAGTGATATTAAACCTGCTTCTGGTTTTCCTTTAGAAATTCTGTCTTGTGGAGCTTCAATACCATGGTCAAGTGAGTTTCTAACAATGTGCATTAAAGGGTCTGTTAAACCTTCAATTGTTGCTTTATCAATTTCAACACTATCACCACTATGTTGAAAGTCAATAGTTTTATTTAATTTTTTAGAAACATCTCTAATCATTTTTGGAAATTTATTATAAATAATTTCCATTGGTACCATTCTAACATTCATAACACCATCTTGTAGACTTCTAACTTCTCTTTCAAGTAATAACATTTTTTCTTGGAAAAGACTAGATAATTCTTTTTCTTGAACTTCTTCAGCAAGTTGTGCTAACATAGCATTAACAATAACAAGATTACCAACACCATTCATAAGTTTATCAATTTTATCAAGGTTTACTCTAATACTTGCATTTGAATTATCAATTTTTTTAGCTTCTTTTGGAGCTTCTTCTTCACCTGTAACTACTTGAACAGTTGAAGTATCATCTATAACATTATACTCTACAGGGACTTCACCTAAATAACCTTTAATTACGTTGATTGATTCTAAAGTAAGTTTATAAAATGAATTGTCATCTAAAACTCCATTTGCTGCTTCTTCATCAAAAACTTGTTGCATTATATCTAAACCAGTTAAAAGGTCATCAGCCATATGAGGTTCATAAGTTAATTCTTTTTTCCTTAATTTGTCCATAAATGTTTCAAAATCATGTACATATTTAGGGAAAGATATTAAATCAACTGACGCTCCAGACCCCTTTAATGTATGTATATCCCTAAAAAGTGCCCCCATGTCATCATCTGACAAAGACCCTTCTTTTTCTGCTTTTAAACAAAGATTTTCTGCTGAAGAGAATAATTCATCTGCTTCTTCTTTGAACATTGCTACCATTTCATTCATGTTTGCTCCTAAAATAATTTAATTAAAAGTATTATAATGATATTTTTTTTATTTTTAGAAAATAATTTAAAAAAGAGAATTAATTTTAGAATTTTTTGTTAATGGACTTTGTGTTATATAGTCATCAAATATTTCAACATTCAAATTTTCGTTAAAAATTACATAATCAAAAAGGGTTTGACTCCATTTGTTAGCAAAATTATAAGGTATAAAATGTATTTTACTAATATTTAATGTTTTTAAATAATTATATATATCAGTTTGTTCTAATGTTGTTAAACCACTTTGTATAAATATAAAATTAGTAGATAAAGTATTAAATATATAAAATGGTTTATATTCATTACTAACTGATAATAAGTTCTTATTAACATTAAAACTTATATCATTAAAAGATAAAATATTATTTTGATGTAAAAAATTAATATTATCTTTGATAGAAGAATGTACAAAGTAAGTGTTATTAGAATAGACATTCTCTAAAATTATACCTGCTAGATATTCTAAATTATTTAAAGAATTTAAATCACCTTTAATAATATTATTATAAAGGAGTTCTTTATTAAATATTTTTCTTCTATGTATCTCAATTTTTTTTTCAAATAAATTATCAAAGGAATTAAATAATATTTCTTTATTAAAAGTGCTTTTACCATATTTATTTATATAATTTTTATGAATTAAAAATGGAAATAAATATCTATTTTCTTTTAAAATTATAGATAACATTAAATTAGTTCTTTAATAAATTAATTGTAAGTAAATCAATATTTTTCTTATTTTTATAAGCATTAATATTGGCTTCATATGCACTTTGTGCATCAATTAAATCACTGGTTTCTTTAATAACATTAATGTTAGGGTATTTAACATAACCTTTTTTATCAGCGTAAGGGTTATGTGGTTCATAAACCATTTTATAACTTTCATCAACAAATACATCTTCAACTTTAACACCACTTAAATATTTATTATTCATTTGTTGATTGTTATGTACTTGTTCTTGGTTTTGTTTATTGATATAATTTTCTTTAAAAATTACATCTCTTCTTTTATATGGACCTTCACCATTTTCTGTCATAACTGTATTTGAATTAGCTATATTGGTATTAATAATATCTACACGAAATTTTTGTGCTTGCATTGCAGAAGCAGATATATTGTAATTATCAAACATTCCCATTAACTAAAACCTATATTTGTGTTTGAATTACTTGTTTATAGCTATCTAAAAGTTTATTTCTAACCTCTAAAGCAAACTTTAATTCCATTTCTGCTTTATCAATTTGTAGAATTGCTTTTTGAAGATTTTCACTTTTACCTGTTGATATCTCAGATATATTAACTTCAGATTTTAATTGCTCTGAATTTAAATTATCAAGTTTTTGTTTAAAAAATGTTTCAAAATTATTAACATTTGACTTAGTATTAATATTAACTAATTGGGCTGGATTAAAATCATTAATTTTCATATTTATAATATCCTTAAAAAATTATAAAGATATTATAAATATATTGAGAATTAAAAAAAGATTTTTTTAATAGAACTTTTATATAAATCAAAAAAAGGTAATTCAATGTTCTTTTTTACAAAGAAAGGGTTGTTTCTAGTAGAATTAAAATTAACAATATCTGATTTTAAAATAGAACCTATCACTTTTATTTTATTATCAGATAGTAATTCTATTTTTTTAGAAATAATATCTAAATTATTAATAGAGTGGGTGTTATTAAAAAATAAACTTACGTTTGGTGTTAATTGTAATAATTTCTTGGCAAGCGAATAATTTTCTTTTAAATCTTCTTCATCAAGAGTTGAAACAACAATTATTTCTTCAGAAGAAGATATATCAATTTCAATTAGTTTATTTAAAGCAATATCAATTAACATAAAATCAAAATCAGATTTATAAAAAAACTTTGTAGTTTTATTAAATGCTTCATTTGCGATAGAATTTAATTGTTTTATATGACTAAAAAAGTCATTATTTAAAAAATAAAGATTTTTAGAATATTCAAACTCTTGAATAGATTCAGTTATATCTAAATTATATCTTATAGTTTTAGATAAAGGTGTTGGTTTAATACTTGAAAAAATATCAGAAAAAAAGAAATCTTGCATTTTTTTAACATTGTTTAAATCATTAAAAGTAGTACATAAAGTTTTTTTCTCATAATGGTCTGATAAAAGAGTGGATAAGTTTAATAAAGAAGTAGTTGTGCCTTGCTCTTTTGAAGAACTTGTAAAAAATATTCTTCTTTTATTTGATTTATGAGAATTATTAATATTTGGATTATGAGTAATATCAAGTGAATCTATATTAGAGGTTTTATTTATTTTATCATTTTTATCTTTTTTTAGAGTTACTATATTCTTTAAACTTGTTAATTTATTTTTTTTAACAAGTTCTTTTAAAGTAGTTGCTTGATTTTTTTTCATAATGATTATCCCTTGTAACTATTTTTTTTATGTTCTTTGTATTTTTTTAAATTTTTATAATCAAAAAGTAAAGTTGTTATAGTGTTTCGTGTTGCCTTAATTAAGTCTTCAGGTACTGCTTGTCCTATAGTTAAATATTGTAATGGTAATTTTGTTTTATATAAGAAAGAAAATAAAGAACCATAATATCTTGTTTCATCCATTTTAGTTGCAATAATACTAGAAGGTTTTAATATTTTAAATTGTTCATGAATATCTAACATATCTTGATAATTAATATTAGAAGGTATAGTTAATAATGTTTCTAAAGGTATTTTAACATGCTTTTGTAAAAAAGAAGATAACTGATTTATTTTAGTAGTATCAAATTGTGATGTTCCTAAAGTATCAATGATTATATAATCACAATGTTTCATTTTTTTCAATATAGGTAATAATTCAGAAGAAGTAGATATTGATGCAAAAGAACAATTTAATATTTTTGAATATTTTTCTAATTGTTCTTCAGCACCTATTCTGTATTGGTCCATTGTAATTAAACCAACTTTATAATTATCTTCTAACATAAACTTTGAAGCTAACTTAGCAACAGTTGTAGTTTTACCTACCCCAGTAGGTCCTGTTAATAGTAATATTTTCTTTTTACTTATTTCTAAAGGTAATTCCTCTTTTATATAAATGTGTTTTTGTAAGATTTTAGCTAAGATTGTTTTCATTTGTGAAGTTTTATTTTTTAATTCTAATGGAAAATTTGAAATACTAATTTTCATTATTTGTTCATATAATTCATCTGATAAAGATATTCCCTTAAGAAATATAGATAATTCTCTAAACTCAGGTGGTATAATAATATTTGAGTGACTTTGTTGAAAAATTTGTTGTTGTAATAATTCAAGAGTATTTGTAATGCTATGTAACTGTGTTTCTAAATGTTTAATTTTTAATGTTTCTTTGTTTTGATTTGAAGGTAATACATTTTGTTTATCTTGATTAATAACTTCAGTTTGAGGTTTTTGTTTCATATACTGATTTTGAAAAGTATCATTATTATTGTTAGTTTCATTTTCAGGAGCTAAAGCAGTTACTTCATATACAAAGGTGTCATGTTTTTTAATTTTTTTAGTGTTTATAATGATTGCGTCATCACCTAATTCTTCAATTGCTTTATTTAGTGCTTTTTGAGCAGTTTTTCCTAAGAATGAATATTGTTTTTGTTTAGTCATTTTTGTATAGTTCCTTAATGTGGTAAACTTTTAAATTATTATTTATGTCTTTTGTTTTTATTTTAGTAGCAGTTTTTTCAACTACCCTATTCTTAAATATAATCTTAATATTATTAGGTAGAACTAATAATTGTTTTTGATTTATTTCTTCCAAATCTCTTAATTCGATTTTTGTATTTTTAGGAATGTAATATTTTGATTTATAGTTTTTATCACTAAAAGAACAATTACTGTAAATAGAAGGAGTTATTTTATCATTTACATAATAATCTTTATTTGATGTGATAATACAATCAGATAAAAGACTTATAGGTAGAAGAAAGAAAATTTTTTTTAACATAATAATATAATTACCTTTGATTTATTGAGAAATTATAATAAAAAAAGAAAATAAAAAAACCTTTTTTTCTTAAAATTGTGGTAGAATAAACAAAAAAAGGTCTTATAGTGAAATTTAAATTTAAACCTTATATGTTACTTATATCGTTGATGGGTGGAGTGACATATTATTTACAAGAACATAAAAATACAAAGTTTACAAATCCACTTATTCTATTAAGTGCAGGAATAACTGCAATACATAAAAATGATAATCAAAGATTAGAAGATACAGTAAAACATATTAAGTATAAGCGAAATATAGCAACAAATGAAGGAATAACATTGTTAATTGCAGCTGTGATAAAAGATAATAAAGAAGGTGTAAAAATATTGTTGGATAATGGAGCAGATATTAATTTTAGAAATAAGAATGGTGAGACAGCATTGATGTTTTCAAGTGTGTCAAATATTAAAACAACAGTTTTTTTATTAAAACAAAAAGAAATAGATATTAATATTGAGGATAATGGTGGAAATAATTTTATGCATTATTTAACTATAAATAAAAATCCTAAAATAATAAATAAATTAAAAACTATAGAGAAATATAAAAAATTAATGAATAAAAAAAATCATCAAGGTATGAGTCCATTAAATTTACAAATCCAGAATTTAAAATTGGGTAAATAATAAAATGTTAAAAATATTATTAATAATTCTACCAGTTTTTTTATTTGGGAATGAATCAATAACATTAACATTACCAGATATAACTCAACCAGAAAAGTTGGTTGGTACTTTAGAAATGTTATTATTGTTTACTATTATAGGTATGGCACCTAGTATGATTTTTATGATGACTTCTTTTACAAGAATAGTTGTTGTATTCTCAATTTTAAAACAAGCATTAGGATTACAAAGTACACCACCTGCAACAGTTCTTTCTTCTTTAGCATTAATACTAACATTCTTTATAATGAAACCTGTTGCAATGGAATCATATAATAATGGAATAGAACCATATATGAATAAACAAGTAGATTATAAAGTAGCAATGGAAGAAGGTTTAAAACCATTTAAAGTATTTATGTTAAAAAATACAAGAGAAAAAGATTTAAAATTATTTATAGAAATAAGGGGGGTAGAATATCCAAAGACTCCTGATGTTAAAGAAATAGATTTTTTTACATTGGCCCCCGCGTTTTTAATTAGTGAATTATATAATGCATTTGTAATTGGTATATTAATATTTATCCCATTTTTAATAATAGATATAGTAGTGTCTTCAGTATTGATGAGTTTAGGGTTTATGATGCTACCTCCTACAATGATAGCATTACCTATTAAAATATTATTTTTTATATTAATAGATGGCTGGTATTTATTAACAAAAAGTTTAACTGAAAGTTTCTTATTATGATTAAAGATATATATAAAATTTATAAAGAAGAAAATGATACAGATGGTTATGTTATAAATATATTTTATATAAAGAATTGTAAACCTATGAAAAAATATAAAGAGATGATAAAAGAAGAAAAAATAGATAATGTAAATACTTATGATATAGGGACTTACCCAGGTTTTATAGATGTATTTTCAATTGAAGGAAGTCCTTCAACATTAATATATAAAGATAATAGATTGGTTTATGAATTTTTAGGAGTTCCAAAACAATCATATTTAAATAAATATAGAAATACAGGAAAATAAAAAGGTATTATATAAACAATACCTTTTTATTAAAATAAGTAAAATTATTTTAAGTTATCTAATATAGATAAAATCCTATTTTCTATAATTTCAATAGAAGTATATAAAGCAGATAAAGAATTAGAATTTAAATCTTTACTTGTAGATAATGATTTTAATTTACTTAAAAGTTCTTTATATTCATAGTTTAAATCATTATTGTTGATTTCATCAACAAAAGAAGTAAACGGGTTGTTGTTAAAATCAATATTAGTTGGTGTTTCCATATTTTTAATAATATGTTGTTTTAATACAAACAAATTAGATTTGTTTTTATTAATATTAGCAACATAATCAAAATCATTATTATTAGATGTATCATTATATTGTGATTGTGATAATGCATCTGATAATGAATTAGATAATTCAAGTATTTGAATTGATTTTTCATTTATTGAATTAGAAAGATGTGAAGTTTCTTGTGTTGCTTGATCTAAAGAAGAAGTAGTACTACTAATTTGTGAAACTCCATCACTTTGTTCTATTAATGCAGTAGAAACAAAAGAAATATTATTTTGTGTTTTCTCAATTTTCTCAGAAACATCATTGAAACTATCAGAAGTTTCAACACTTAAACTTTGACCTTCTTCAACTTTTTCTCTAGTTATATTAGCTAATGTTTTAATTTCATTTGCTGCTTCTGCAGACCTTGCAGCAAGGTTTCTAACTTCTTGTGCAACAACAGCAAAACCTTTACCATGTTCACCAGCAGTAGCAGCTTCAACTGCTGCGTTTAATGAAAGAATATTTGTTTGGAATGCAATTTGTTCTATTTGTGCAACTGAATTCTGAACTTTTTCTGTTGCTTCTAGAACTTGAAGCATAACATCAACAGATTTAGTAGAAATATCTAAACCATTTTTACTACTATTAAGAGCATTAGTGGAATCTACTAACATAGTTTTAGATAATTCTGTATTTTCTTTTATATTACCCGATATTTCTTCCATAGCAGCAGAAACTTCTTCAAGATTAGAAGCTTGTCTTAACATCATTTCATTTTGAACTTGTGAATTGTCAGTCATATCATTTGAAGATTCAAATAAAATAGTTTGTGTTTTTGAAATAAGATTCATATAATCAGAAATACCTATAGATATTAATCTAAAGTTTTGAAGTGTTTGAGCCATATCTCCATTGATATTAGGATCAATAGGTAAGTCAATATCAAAGTTTAATTCAGAATAAGATTTGGCAACATTATTTATTTTTTCTAAATTAGCAGAAAGAGTTGAAATCATATCATTAATAGTATAAGATACATTATTAATTTGTTTATTGTGAGCAGTACCATGAACTTTAAAATTAAAGAAACCTAATTTAACCTTACTTAATACAGTATCTATTTCACTAATTACTTTTAAATCTTGAGTTAAACCATTATCAGAATTTTCTAAGAATATATTCATATTTTTAGTTAAACTACCAAATTCATCTGAAGAAGTTATTTCTAATCTTGATTTAACATCCATTTTTCCTGTTCCTAAATCAATGATAGCATTATTTAGTTTATTTAAAGGATTTAAAATCAATTTCTTTAAAAAGAAAAATATTCCAACTAAAGCAAGTAATGATAATATTATAGAAATAACAATATTGTGGTTTATACCTTCTAACATACCATCAAGACCATGTAAATCAAAATCAATTTCAATTAATGCCATAGTATCACCAACTTTTGAAGTGGAATGACAAGCAATACATTCTTGTTCTGCAACCATAGGTGCTATTAAGTGTGCAGAATTAGAACCATTCTTATTTTTATTAAAAATAACTAAATCTTTTTGTGACTTCCAAACATTTTTTTGTTCTTCAGACATGTTTTTGAAATCATTTAACATAGGTGTTGTATCAATTTTTGCATCACGATACATATCTTTAAAATCATTTAATATTTTTTCATCCTTAACTATATGCAGTTTTTTTGCAACCCCCATTTCTTTAACATCTTTTAATGTTCCTAAAACTTTAGTAACATCATAAGAGTCCATTGCAGTACGTAAGGTGTAGAAAGTTAGTTTCTTAACATTTTTGATTTGCTCTTGTACATCATTCTTTGAATTACTCAAAATAGATTGTGAAGAGGTGTAACTTGTAATACCAACTAATAAAACAATAACTACTGTTATTGTTAATAAAACTTTTAATAATAAATTATCTTTAATTATTCTAAACATTTTTAAATCCTTTTTTTCTTGTTTATTTTTTTTTGTATATAACTATTATATAGATAAAAAAGTGAAAAAATAAAAATAAAATAAAAAAAATAAAAATAAAAAAAAAAATAAGAAATAGTGAACAAACATATAACTTATTGTTATAAATGTATTTTTTTTATTATTCATAATAGAGAATAATTAATCTTTTTCTTTTAATAAACCATGAAAATTATTTAAAATAGTAGTATTACTTATTTGTAATGGGAGGATTTGGTTAGTAATTTTATTACTAGAGATTATACCACCATTATTTAAACAATTATCAATAGAAGAACTATCGTTTAATGGTATTCCATAGTAATTCTTAATAAATTGTAAATGAATTTTTTTAGTATTAGGGATACAATTTTCATTATTTGAACAATCAATATTGGTATTACATATTTCTTTACTTGTACTACATATATTGAATGTATTGTTGACTTGCTTTGCATATATATCACCAGTACTTTTAGAAAAGAATAGTTCTCCTATAACAAGGTTACTTAAATTAGTATAAGTTTTAAGATTTTTGTTTGAATCATAATAAAGAAAAGTATTATTAGTCTCATTGAAAAAAACAGCAACAACATCACCTAATAAATTATCATTATCAGTATCTTTTACTAAAAAAACATGTGAAATAATAAGACCATTAGAATTATAACTATCTCGTTGAAAACTTATTTCTCCTCTTTTTGTATTAACCCAATTTATATTATCAATAACATTAGGATTAACACCATTGAAGTAATTAGAAAAAGGAGTATCTAAATCAAAGTCAAATGTATCAATTAAACCTTTTAATTTATTTATATTTTGAAAACCAAATTGTTGTGTAGACAAATCACTACCGTTAGTTATATTACTATTCATATTATGTTTTTCATCAATAAAATCAAATAATAAATCTCTTTTATTATAATTCTCAGTATAGTTTTCAGAATCAAATCTATATTTGATGAAGGTGAATTGTAAATCTTCTTCTAAATCTTTAATAATATTAGGAAATGTAGAATTATAAGTACAATAATTTAAACTTGAAATTGATGGAGCATTAATTTCACAAATGGAGTTATTCATAACTCCAATATTACCACCTAAGAATCCAAAATTTGGACTATTTAAACAAGGTACAGATAAATTACTTGTATATATAGGAGAAACAGTTTTAATATTGTTAGTATCAGATACAAGATATTTTCTAACCATTGCAATTTGTCCAGAACCAAGACAAACATCATTGTTGTTTGTACAATCTTCATCAATGTTACAAGGTTTGGAATATTGTAAATTTATTTTTGTATTTTTACATCTTCCAAGTGAAACAATAGTTTGAGGTGATATAATAAAATTTGAATTAAAAAAACTTTTTTTAAAAGTGTTGTAATCAGTAGTTGTTATATTAGGATTAGTATCACTAAATATAGTGAATAAATATGGTACTTGTATAACTTCATCAATTAAACCTGATACAATATTTTGATTTGTAAGTAAAGAAGTATCATAAGAATTATATAAAGGAAATCTTTTAATACTACTATGTATATTTTCATTAGAATATATTGGAATATTATTTAATAATAAAGATTGATATTTATATATATTAGTATTTTCTCCACTTTTACTTTGATAATTTATTTGTGGTTCAATGGAAATATGATTTCCTGCGAATAGGGGTTGGTTAGAAGAATCATATATAATTTGATTATTATTATTTTTAGCATATACATTTGATGTAGAATTAGTATAAGGTAATAAGCCATCATCAGTTAATTCTCTATTAATAGATAATAATTGCTTTCCATATGTTTTATATGAAAGGTTATAATGTTGTTTTGATGACAATTCTTTTCCAGTAATATTTATAACACTACCATTTAGTGTTGAAGAACAAATAGAAAAATTATTTTTACTTGGTTTTAGTGTTTTATTTAAAAAAGAACTAGAAATTGAATACATAATTTCAGTTTTACTATTTATCAATATTTTTGTTTCATCTAACTTAATATTAAAAATAGGAATACTATCAGGATTTTTAGATAAACATAAGTACATATTATCTCTTGTTGGTAATATTAAATAGTTTAAATTAAATGTTATGACAGAACCACTGTTAGTAATGGTTGTATCTTCTAATCCTCTATGATTATTGTTTTTCCATTTAGAAATAGTTTCATTATCCATATAATTACAATTTTTACACAAAGTATTATATATGAATAATTTATTTTCTTTTGGGGAGTATTTTATAGATATTTGATTTTTTTCTTTGTAATAATTATATAAAAATAATTCACCCTCTTTTAATTTAAATGCTTTATCTTGATTAATTTGATTTAAAAAAAAGTTATTTAAAATCAAATCATTGTTGATTGTATAGAGTTTGTTATTATATAAATTACCATTAATGTGATTTAGACCATCATTGGTGGTAAGTGATTTATAATAATCTGTATTTAATCTTAAAGAACAACTAAGCTCAAAGTTGGATTTACCTATAATATTATTACCACTAATACAAGTAGAAGAAAATGGGATATTTTGTGTTCCAGTAAACATACCATAACCACCTGTTTTAAGTAGTAATTCTTCAAAGTTCTCTTTAATAAAATATTCAATATTTACAATATTGTTAATTTTTGTTTTAATAAAGTATTCTTTTTCTATATCATTAGAAGTTATTAATGAAGTAGAAAAAATAGTATTTAATAAAAATAAAGTGAAAATAAATAATTTTTTAAACAAATCTGGAACCTTTTAACTATTATTATAATAAGAAAGAAACTAAAGTTAGTTACTTTCATTTAATTTATCAACATATAGTAACAAATCAATGATACTTTCATAAAATTCTTCATCAATGGGCTGATTTACTTCAACAGCTGCATATAAAGATCTTGCTAATGGGGGGTTTTCAATAATAGGAACATTATTTTTATTTGCTTCATCTTTAATTCTTAAAGCAAGGAAATCAATACCTTTAGCAATAATCATTGGTGGTTGTTGACTTTCTTGGTCATATTTTATACAAACAGCATAATGTGTAGGGTTAGTAACAACAAAGTTTGAATCTTTTACATTTGACATCATATTTCCTTGTGAAGTTTTCATTTGTATTTCACGTATTCTTCGTTTGATTTCAGGGTTACCTTCTGTTTGTTTAAACTCATCTTTTATTTCTTGGAAACTCATTTTTAATTGCTTAAAATAGTTATATCTAACAAATACTAAATCAACAATAGCAAAGATAACAATATTAATGAAAGCAAATCCAACAAGGAAGAAAAGAATATCTTTTAATGTGTCTAATAATGCTCTAGGTGAATATATAGTAGAGTTAGCTAACTCTTTTAAAAAGAGATTTAATATAGAACCAAAAATAATGAGTACAATAATAAGTTTTATAAACATTTTTAAATATTCAATGATTTTTTTAAAAGAGAAAACATTTTTCATACCACTAATCGGGTTTAGTTTTTTAAAATCAATTTTTAATTTATTTAATAGAAAACCAAATTGTGATACATTTGATAAAACAGCAAAAAACATAATAAAAATTCCAAAGAAAAAGAAAAGGAAAAATAATTTTTTAAAAAATAAAATAAAAATAGTAAGAATTGATTTTTGGTCTATGTCTGATATTGTGATCAAATCATTAAATTGTAATGTTTCAACGAAAATAGATTTAATATAATCAGAGAAAAATGGTAAAATCCCAACAAATAATATAGTACCTAAAAAAAGAATTACAAATCCACTAAACTCTTGTGATTTAGGGACATTACCTTTCTTTCTGGTATCTTCAATTTTTTTGGAGGTGGGTTCGTGGGTTTTATTTTCATCAGCCATACATATATAATACCAAGAAAAACTTAATTTTAAATAAATAAAAAAAAGATATAATAAAAAAAAGATATAATACAACTAAAGATAAAGAGATAAAATGAGAAAACAACTATTAACAACATTGTTAATTACAACAAGTATTACTGCAAATGATTTTAATGATTTTAATGATTTTAATGAATTTGAAAAAGTAGAGAAAATACAAAAAAATAAAAGTTGGTTAATTGAATATAATGAATGGATGACAGGTATAAATTATGAAATATACTCAACATTATTTATACCATTAATAAATATGTATGAAAAAGTACCAGTAGAGATAAGGGATAGTATAGATAACATGTTAAATAATGTTTTAAAACCAACTTCAATATTAAATAATTTCTTACAATTAAAGGGTGAAGAAACATTGAATGAAACAAAAATATTTGTAGTAAATACAAGTTTAGGTTTATTTGGGGTATTTGACGTTGCAGAAGAAAATTTTAAATTAGAAGATACAATAGAAACTTTTAGAGAAACTGCAAATAAATATAATATACCTAAAGGTGAATATATTGTATTACCTATAATAGGTTCAACAACAATTAGAGATTCTATATTAGATTTAATGGAATATCAATATAATAAAGAAATTTTTCCTAATGTGGATGTAAATAAGGTACAAAATGTATTTGTTGTGGATTCATTTAATAAGCAAAAAGAAAATATTAAACAAATAAAAATCATAAAAGACTTAAGTAATGAAGATAAAAATAAATATATAAAAAATAAATATATAAAAATAAAAAAAAATAAATAAAAGGAATGAAAATGTTTAAACAATTATTTATTTTCTTTGTAATATTAACTAATATACAGGGAAGTGTGACAATAGAGACTTTTTTAGATAAAACATTAAAAAAAGTAAACAAACAAATAACAACAAAAGAAAAACAAAAAGAGAAAAAAATAGTAGAAGAAGTAGGTAAAATAATAGATTATAAACTAATGGGAAAATTAACATTAGGTAAAAAAGTATGGAAACAATTAAACAAAGAAGAGAAGGAACAATATCAAAAATCATTTAGAAAAGTTGCAAATAAAGATTATGTTAAGTATTTAATAAAAGCAGATAAAATAACAGTAAGTAGAATTATAAAAAAAGGAAAGAAGTATTTAATTAAATTTGTTTCAGGTGAATATAAGATAAATGTATATATGTATAAAAGAAATAATGAATATAAAATATATAATATAGCAATAGAAGGTATAAATATAATAAAAGTATTGAGTGAAAAATATAGGTATGTTTATATGACTAAAGGTTATAAAACAATGATGGATATTATGTCAAAATAATTTTATAATTGTTTTAATATAATTATGAAGTTTGATCCATTATATCCATTAAAGATAATTGGTCTTTTTGAACACCGTTTTCTATATAAACAAGTAAAGGTAGATCACCTAAAGACAACATGTGTTTCTCTCTTTCATCATCACCTATTAAGTAAAGTTTTAAGTTATTTGAAGTTTTACCTGAAATAGAACTTAAAAAACTATTTGAAAAGAAAGTTTTTTTATTATAAATCATAGTATTAGTTCCAAACCATTGGTAAATTCTTTCTTGGTCATCTGATAAAATAATAAAATCTGTAGTGTTTGATTGGATTAAGTCTTCTAAAGTTGAAATGTTCATTTTGTATTCCTGTTAAATAATATTACTATTATATAAAGAAAAAGATTATTTTGTAGATTTTTTTATAAAATTTATAATTAAAAAATAATTTTCTTCTTTAACTAAGGAGATAATTTCTTCTTGGATAGGTTTCATTCTTTCTTTAGTTTTATTAAACTCTTCTAATATTAATTGTATTTCTTTTGTGTTTCTTTTAGAAGTTTCATTATTTTTAATAATTTTTCTTAATGAATTAAATCTTTTTTCAATAGCAATTATTTTTTTTAATTTTGTAATAAGTGTTGTTATTTCATTTTTATTTAAAGAAGAGTCATGAATTATTGTATTAATTAAAGAATTAATATTTGAAGTGTTATCCATTTTTTTGATTTCTTGTATATATTTCAATTTTTTCTAACATATCATTTTGTTCTATCAATTTTCTTTTTTTAATAGTTTCTAATTCTTGAAATTGTTTTTGAGCATTACTTAAGTCTTCAATGTTTAATACATTTAAATAATTATCTTCTAAATTAATATATTTAAATAATAGTTCATTAATATCAATAAGTATTTCACTATCAACAATAATAGTTTCCATTAGTTCTTCTAACATTTCTTGAACTAATTCTTCATTAATAGCTAATATATTCATAGAAGAATTTGAAATTATGTATCCTTCTTTTAAGGAAATTGAAATAATTTTTTCAATTAAATATTTAATAGTTTGATCTTTATCATCAATATTTTTATATTCTGTTTCAGGGATATAATCAGATAATATAATATTCTTTAAATCATTAAACTGGGTATTGAATGTTAATGTCTCAACACTTTCATTGTTAGTAGTGTTGATGTCTTCAAAAATATCAAAAACATCTATTTGTTCTTTTTGAGTACTTTCACAATATTTGTTTAAAAATGCTGCAGCAATATTTATATAATTTTTTTGACTCATATCATATTCCTAGAAATTTTCTTTAATTCAATATTTTTATTTTCAATATGTTTTATCTCTGATTTTAATTCTTTAATCCTTTTGAATATAAATTGTATTTCACTTAAAGCGTATTTTATTTTATTTAATTTATGTGTTTTATTAATTATTTGAATATTTTGTTCTTTTTTTTTGTTTATTAAACCAATAATAATACTGGTTAAAGCATAAAGTCTATTTATATCTTTTAAATTATCTATATTAATAGAATCATAATATACTTTTTTGAAAAAATTATTATTATTAATGCTAATGTTGGAAAGGTATAAAGGTATAATATTTAATTTTTCTTTATTGTTAAAAACTTTGATTTTGCTTTCATATAAAATAAAATTTTTAAGATTAGTATTAGAAAATCTTAATATTTTTTCAAAATTAGAATCATTGGTATTTTTTTTATCATTAATTTCTTCATTAATTTCTTCATTAATTTCTGTATCAGGTAACTCAATACCTTCAACAATATTAATATTTTCTAAATGTTCTTCAGTTATATTTAAACGTTTTGAAATTTCTTCATCAATTTCTTCATCAGATAATTCAATACCTTCATTGTTTTCTTCGTTAAAACTGTCCTCTAATGCAGATAAAAAGTCATCTTCTAGAAATTCTTGTTCTTCTTCTATTGAAATATTATAATCTATCATGTATTACCTTTTAGGACCAAGATTTTTTGATAAATTTAAAGTTTTACCTTTTGATTTACTATTAACAAATGTTTTTAAAGATTCTGTTTCACTTTTATATTCTTCAAGTAAAGAATTAAGTTCATCTAATTCATTGTTTTCATAAGTATTGAATTTATTTAGTTTGATTTTAGTAGAATCTAATAGAATATAAAATTCTTCATTTGATTCAATTATTTGTTCTTGTAAAAAAAATCTTAATACTTGATTAGTTATATTCTCAGGTTTGGAATGTATATTAATAATAATATCATCAAATTGGTATTTAAAAAGTGTATCATTTATTTTTGTTAAATTACTTTTGTGTATATCAACTATTGTATTTTCATTTTTAGAATAAACAGAATTATTTAAATCAGAAAACATTTGTGTCACCTACTTTTTAAATAATATTATAAACAAAAAAAACTATTTATATAATTATTTTAAGATAATTAGTATCAATTAAAATTTTAATTAATTCTTTGTTGATGACTACGGCACTTTGTGAGGCATAGTGGTAAATCCAATCAGGTTTATGAACTAATGTGAAAATGGTATAACGATTTTTACCATCATCTACAAATCCAACAAATGAAGAATTAAATCTATTTCTATAAATATTTTTTTCAACAATGTGTGAAGTTCCAGTTTTACCATAAATGTTAAGACCAGGTATATAAGTATTTTTTCCTGTACCATTCATAACTACTTTTTTTAAACTTCTTTGAACTTCTTTACAATATTTTAATGGGAAAATTTTTTTTTGAATAATAGTGTTATTGTCTTCTAATAATGTTAGTGGTTTTAAATTACAATTATTCGCAATAGTATTGTATGCTTGTAAAATAGACAAAGGAGTTGTCATAAAACCATAGCCATAACTAGTTGTTGCTTTATAGATAAAATTATTATCAATTATTGATTTTATCTTATGTTCAGAGAACTTATTTTTTACAATATAAGGTAATTCAATAGAAGGTTTGTTTAAAAGATTTAATTTACTAAATGTTTTAATTAATTCTTTTCCATCAGTATTCTTAATTATTTTACTAATTCCAACATTTGAAGAATGAACAATAACATTTTCAGCACTAAGCTGATTGTATTTTGAATGGTCATCTGTGATTGTGTGTTTTCCAATTTTTAATTTACCACCAGTAACATCAATGATACTTTCAGGTGTAATTACATTACTATTTAAAGCACTTAAATATGAAATAGGTTTGATAATAGAACCAGGTTCATAAAGAAAATTAACAAAGTCATTTTTAGTATTATCTACTTCTATTTCATTTTCCCAAAAATTAGAACTGGAAATTGAGAGTATTTTACCAGTTTTAGTATCAACAATACCTACAAGTATCTTTTTTGAACCAAATTTTTTATTATATTTTTTTAACATTAATGATATTTTTTTTGTTAAAATAGAATCTATTGATAAAGATATATCAGTTGTTTCTTTTATATCTTTATTTTGATTAAATGGTGAAGATATTTGTAATTTTTGTGTTTGGAAGTGATTATAATACCATTTTTCAAAACCATTTATAGCATTGTTGTTATTATAAAATCCTAGATAAGGTTGTAAAAAAAGACCTTCACTAGAAGTTTTTCTTATTTTTCTAGTATTTTGTAATTGGAATTCAGGAAAGTATTTGAAACTTTTATTTTGATATGAATAATTTTTAAAACTTCTTAAATCTTTAATATCAAATAAAAATGTTTCAATATTTTTTTTATCATTTATGGAAAGATTTTCCAAGATTTTAAATCTAGTATTATGTATTTTATCATAATCAATATAATGTGTTGCCCATTTTTTTTTCAAAATATTAATTAAAAAAGTATAACTATCTACATATATATATTTAGGGTTGATGTATAAGTCAAATAATTTATTATTACTAATTAATGGTATTTTATTTTTATCAAGAATATTAGGAAGATTTTGAACAGTTTTATAATTTGTAAATTTATTAAATGGGTTTAAATAATGATTATCTCTTATACTATTTAGTTTAATAAAAATAACAAAAATAATAATAAAAAATAAATAAAAAAGCGGATTTAGTTTTTTATTATGAATTACAAGTTTAGTTTCAGGTAAAAACCATTTAGATTCAGATTTTTTTAAATCAGTGAAAGGACCTACAATAGTCCAATCAATATCCATTTTTTGCATTATTTATTTATAATTTTATAGAATAATTCTATCAGGTGAACATTAAAATAAATACCTGGAAATGAAACAGTGTTATTAAACCAACGATTTTGTTTAGAACAGATACCTAAAGGGATTACTTTTTCTAGATTTTCTTTAATTTTTTCTTTGGATGTTATTTTTTGATTTTTAAATTCATCAAATGAAGAATTAGAAATTATTTTTTTTCCTTCTTTTGTCAATTCTTTAAATTTAGTATTTCTTAATTTTGATTTTTCTAACTCAGAAGGTTTAATCGAATGTAAAATAGTTAAAGCAAGTATTTCTTCATCTTTGAACTTATATTTTTTAAATAGTTTTAATAAAATTGATTTAAAATCTCTAATTGACATCTCTTCTTCACCAACTAATAATAAAAAATCATCATGAAATAAAAAATTATAAAGATTAAATTCTGTAAAACTTTTTTCACTTGAGGCAGGGTTTATATCACCTTCAATAAGTTTTCTACTATATTTTTTAAAAATCAATTCATCCGAATATTCAGAAGTTGTAAAATCTACCAATTTAGTATAAATATAATTATTATCTTTAAAAGAAGTTATAGTCGTTTTCAAATCAAATAATTGAATTATGAAAATATCCAATGCGTAATTTAGTAAGATGTGTTTTTTATCCATTTTAGTATTCCTTAATTTGTTTTAAATGCATTAAATGCACCTTTTGATTTTGATTCTACCTCTGTTGGTACTAATTCTTTCTCAGGTATTTTAGTGTTATCTTTTTGGTTTGATTTGATGATAGGTGTTTCACTTGTCTTAATTTTAAATGAATTAAAAATATTTTGTTCTGATGTCTTTTTTTCTTCATTGTTGACATTTATATCTTTAGTGTCAAAAAGTTTTTTATATTTCCTAATAATTATATTTTTACTTTTTAATAGTTTCGTTAATTTTTTATTTAATAATTTTAATTTTTTATTATTTTTTTCTAATAAATTATTTTTAGAAAGTAAATTACTTATTTGAGTGTTTTCCAATATTTTTTTATTTTCGAGAGTTTTGATTTTATCATTCTGGTTTTGATTTTTTTCTTTATTTAATGCTGAAATCAATCTAAAATGTTCTGCCTTTACATTTTCCCTTTCAATTTTTAAAATATTACTAATTTTAGATATTTCAATTTTTAATCTATCATTATCTAATGCAAGTGTGTTATTTAATGTACATTCTTTTAACTTTAAACTATTTTTTTCTAAAAGCATTTTAATATTTTTTTTTAATTTTTTATTATTTTGAATTAAAGAAATATTTTCTTTTTTAAAAAACATTGTATTTTTTTTACTTTCTTCTTTTCTTTCTTCTTCTTTTTCAACAACAAAATCTATTATATTTAAAGATATTATTTTTTCAGTATTTTCATTATTAAATAAATAAAGTTTAATTGTTTTTTCTTTAATACTAGATTTTGGGCAAAAGACCATATTTGAAAAGAATAAAGAACAACTATTGTTTTCATCCATTATATCTGTAATTTTTTTCTTTGTAAATGTTTTAACATCTACAAAAGTATCAGGTATATAATCATAAGAAGGTAACTTGATATTTCCTAGTAGTGGTAGTGAAATAATTGACAATGAAAGAAGAAATTTCAAAAACATTCATATTCCTTTAATAAATAAAATTAAGTGATAATAACATAAAATAAAAAATAAAAAACAAAAAAACAATTTTGTATGATTAAGTTTAATTATAATTAAGTAAAGGTAATAAATGAAAATAAACCAAAATATTAATATTGTTGAAAATAAACAAAACCAAAAGATGAAACAAAAATTTGATGAATATAGTTCTTTATTTGCAAAAAAATTATTAGAAGAACAATATAAACAAATAAAGTTAACAAAAGGTGTTGGTTCTGAAATATATAAAAGTTTATATATAGATACATTATCAAAAGAGTTTGGTGGTAAGATAGGAATTAGTGAAATACTTTACCAAGATTATATAAGGAATAAAAATGCAAGAAAAAATTGATATAAATCAAATTATTAAAGAGTTAGATACAATATTAACAAATTTAATTACAACAACAAAAAAAGAAATAGAAGTTTTTATAGACTTAGATACAGAGGATATTAGAAAAAATGTAAACTATAAACATGAAAATATGAAGAAATATACATATTTAATGGAGACATTAAGTAACGAAATATCTAGTTCACCTGATTATTCTGAATATATAACAAGTATAAAAGGGATAGAGAATAAAACAAAAGAATTAAAATATAACAATGTAAAACTAAAAACTATTATGAGTCCAGTAGTGGATTTATATAAGAACATATAAAGGAGTAATTATGGCAATGAGTTTTGATATAGCAGTTGGTGGATTAAGAGCCTCTTCTGAAGCATTAAAAGTAGTATCGGATAATATAGCAAATGCTAATACAGAAGGGTATAAAAAGAGAGAATTAGTAACAGGAGAAATGTTACCGCATAAAAAAAATGGTATTTCATATGGAAATGGTGTGATAATATCACAAATAAAAACAGTTTCTGAACCATATTTACTTGAAAAATTAATAAGTAGTAATAGTAGTGTTGCATATAATGAAACTTTAAGTAATGATTTTTCAAAATTAGAAGAAATTATTGCTTCAGAGGAATTAAGTGATAAAGTACAAGATTTCTTTAATGCATTTGATAATTTAAAAAATGATCCACTTTCAGAAGGTAATAAAAAATTAGTTGTGGCTGAAAGTCAAAAATTATTAAATATTTTCGATTACAACTTAAATGTATTAAAAGAAGAACAAGAATCAGGAAAAATTCAAATAGAAAAAAAAATAAGTGAAATAAATCAAATAATAGAAGATTTTACAGAATTAGCAGAAGCACAAAATTATATAAAACATGATAATAATTATATAGGTGATGAAGTTGAACGTACTGCAGAAAAATTATCTAAATATGGAAAAGTGGATACATATTTTAAAGAAGATGGTACAGTAACAATAGCAATGAATGGAATAACATTGTTTGAAAGATATGAAGGAAGAGAATTAAGATATGAAGCAGGAGAAATAATGGTTGGTGATAATGAAATTACATCTTTCTTTAAAAATAGTGGTTCCATTGGTGCAAAATTGGAAATGGTTCATAATGGGACACAAGATGTGTTGGAAAAATATAGTATTTTACAAACTAGTATGATGTATGAAGTAAATCAATTGATACAAAATAGTGTAGTAAAAGAAATGAGTTCAAATTTAGAAGGTTCAGATATATTGAGTGTTTCAAAAAATAGAGAGATACTAGGAAAAACAAAAGAAGAATTACCACATTTAAAAGATACACCTTTAATGGATATTCCAACTATAAAAGGAATACAACCTGGTAATATTACTATAAAGACTTATCCTGAAGAAAATGAATTTATAATAAATATAAATCATAAAACAACTTTAAACAGTTTAAAAGAAAGTTTTGAAAATTATAGAGTAACCGGGTTGGAGAAAGATTTTATTCCAGTTTATGATAATAATGGTAATTTAAACGTTAATGGAAATACTTTGTATGGTGTTGAAAAAGGTGATGTTATAAATAATAGTTTCTTTGATTTAAATGTAGAAAATGGAATAAATATAAAATCTGAGAAACCATTTTCAATAGAAGATGGAGATACTAACTTTATGGATATATTTGGAATGAATAATTTCTTTGAATATTCAGAAACAGAAGAAAAATATAAAATAAATGAAAAATTTGAAAACGACCCTATAAAACTATTTGAATATTTTGAAGAGGGTGAAATTAATAGTATGGAACATAACAAACTTATACTAAATGATATTGTAGATTTAAATCATAAAAATATAGATTTTGATAAAGATTATTTATATAACTTATCTGTTGCAAATTGTCCAGAATTAAATTATACTGATGTTGGAGTACAAAAAATAACTTCATATGCTAATGGGGTACATGATTTTAATTTTGATATTTCTCTTAAATCAAGTAAATTTCAAGAACAATATGAATCTATACAAAAAAGTAATGATTTTCTATCAAAAAATTATCAAGATATAGTTGGTGTTAATACTGATGAAGAGTTAACTAAATTAATGAAATTACAATCAGCTTATCAAGCAAATGCAAAAGTAATAACAGCAATGAATGAATTATTTGATTCATTGTTAAGAATATAGGAGAATAGTATGGCAGAAGGATTATCATTATTAGGGTTAGGTTCTGATAACGCATTAAATCAAGATATGATTGATAAGTTAAAAGCAAATGAAGAAACAGTTAGAATTAAACCAGTTGAATATCAAAAAGAAGTAGCATTAAAACAAAAAGAAGCAGTAGAAAATATTTCTACAAAAATAGAAGATATACATAAGTGGGTAAAAATACTAACAAATGAAGAAACATATAATAATAAAGAAGTTTATACAAGTAGTTCAATAATAGGGTTTGAAATACAAGATATGGATAATGTAAGTCAAACAAATTATGAAATGGATGTTACTGAAATGGCAAAAAAAGATATATATCAAACAAATATACTTACAAATTTAGAAGACCCAATAACAAATGTGGATACATCAATGACAGTAACAATTAATGGAAAGGAAACAATTATTGATTTAACTCCTTCAAGTACTTATTTAGATTTAAAAGAAGAAATAAATCAAATAGATGGTATTTCTGCTGCATTTGTTAAAGTAACTGATTCTGGTGAATATAGATTAAAAATAACAAGTGAAGTAGAAGGAACTAATAATGCAATAGTTTTTTCAAATGTATCTTCAGAGTTAGAAACAAATTTAGGGTTAGGAGAATCTGTTAATCATTTATTGAGTGCAACAAATTTACAAATGACATTAGATGGTGTTGCTATTGAAAGACAAACAAATGAAGTACAAGATTTAATCACAGGTGTGAAGATGACAATATATTCAGAAGGAGAAATAGAAACACAAATAAAAATCAATGTAACAGAACCAGTAGAGGCTCATACAAATTTTATTTTAGAATATAATGCATTAATGGAAACAATTACAGGTTATAAAAGAGATTTAGAAGATGGGGAAAGATCAGTGATATTAGGTATAAATGAAGTTACATCAGGTTTAAGAGAAATAAAAAATGCACTTTTTTCTTTTAATGAAGGAGCAGACCTTGATAATCCAGAAGAAATTAAGTCAATATTTCAAGCAGGTTTTGATTTAAAAGAAAGTGGTGATTTGTCAAGTAAATCAATAAGAAAAACATATGATATACCTGATGGGTTAGGTGGAACTACTACACATACAGAAGAATTTACTTTTGAACAATTAGTAGGAAGTGAACCAGAACGTTTTAGAACTTTCTTTTCAGGGGAGGGGTCACCAATGAAAGATGTTTTGACAGTACTTAATGGTCTTGTAAATATTGATGGTAATACAGATGAAAGTGGTAATACAAATATAGGTTCTTTTGAAGGATTAATTACAAAGTATACTGAAGGTCAAACAGCATATGAAGAAAGAATAGAAGAATTACAAGAAAAATTAGATTCACAATATGAACAAATGCAAACAAGGTATGCTCAATATGACACTATTATGTCAAATATGAATAGTTCATTTGCATCATTGGAATTAATTATTGCACAATCAACATCATCTAATTAATAAAAAATGGTAAAAAATGGTAAAAAAAAAGATATAATACAAAAAAAAGGTAAATTGAATGAATAATATATCAAAAAATGATTTATTAAAATTAGCAAATGATAATTTAGATGAAGATTTAAAAGAACAAGAAAGGAAAATAGTTTCCTCTGTAAATACTTTTTTATCAAAATTAGATAAACATTTCTTTGATTTAGATTTTCAATTAACTGTTGTGTTAGGGACGACTATAATGACCATTGATGAATTAATTAATACTGAAGAAGAAGATGTAATAGTCTTGGATAGAAATGCTGGTGCATCTGCTGATGCTTTTTTAACAAGTGTAGGTTCAAAAAATCAAAGGTACTTATTCAAGGGTGAAATATTAGTTTATGAAGACTTCTTTTCATTAAGAGTACAAGAAATAGGTAATTCCCAAGTTGTATTCTCACACTTTCAAGAAGAGTATAATAGTGGAACACAAGAAGGTATATATAATGAAGATGATTTATTTAAAGATGAAATTTATTATGAAGATGAAGATAGTTTCAATAGGAGGGGGTAATATGAATGTAAATTATATAACAGAAGAGGGTTTTAAAAATTTAGTAAAAGAATTACAAAAAATAGAAGAAGAAATAAGAGTGTTAAAAGAACAAAAACTTGGTTTTACTACAAGTTCTTTATCAGAAGATGAAGACTATATTACAATAGAACAAGAATATAATAGTAAGTTGTTAGAAAAGAAAGAAAAAGAAGATATACTTCCAATTTTAGAAATAAAAAAAGAATTACCTAATAATAACATTGTATCTTTTGGAAAAAAAGTTATAATAGAGAATGAAGAAACAGAAGAAGAATATGAATATCAAATTGTGGGTACGTATGAAACAGATATTGAAAAGAAAAAAATTTCCAATATTTGTCCTATGGGTAAAACATTATTAGGTAAAAAAATTGGTGAAGATTTTTATGTAAAAAATGGTGACTACATATTAAAACAAATATTACCAGGAAAAAAGAATGATAACTGAAAAATTTGAAGATATATCTTCAGAAGTTGTAATAACAGATGATGAAAGATATTTAAAGTCAGCTTTAATTACATATTTTACTGGTTTGAGTTTTTTTCTACCTGCTATTATTGCATTTCTACTTGAGGTAGAACCAGTATCATTGTTTTTTTTAATAATATTGACAACAATTTTTGGTAATACTTCTTCTATATTATTAATAGGTTTATTAATACAAAGAGAAACAACACAAACAGATAAAGAGTCACCAGTAAAAGTTGTATTAAATAAAATTGACACAATGTATTGGGTTTTAAAAAGATTTCAAATGGAACAAGAGACAAAAATGTTAAGGGAAGAACAGGAAATATTAAATTTAGAAATACCATTTTTATTAAAAGAATCAAAATCAGAAAAAGGAAAAGAAATCCAAATTAGTATAGGTGAATAATAATGGAATTAGATTTTACAGACCAAAGAAAACAATTATTAGATCAACAACTATCAAATAGTATTGATTTAGAAATAGACAAAACGGCAAATATAAATATTACTAGTGATATTATGTCTAGTAATAATAAACAAAAAATCTTTGCAGAGCAAAATATATTTAATTATTATGAAGATATTGAAGAATTTAATGAAATATATACATTGAATTTTAATAATTTGGAAGATCAACAATATGTAAATAAAATTAAAGAAAGCCAAATAATACCTTTTGAAAAAAAAGGTATAGAAATACTTGGTATTATGGGACCAACACTTAAACTTACAGATTTTGAATTTGATGATATTATAGTAATATCAAGAGAAATATATAATTATTATATAAATCAATTAAAAGGTGATATTATATCATCTGATGATGATGTATCATATAAAGAACAATTACATAAATTATTAGAAACAATTATCTCTTACAATTCACCAGATTTACATATATTTCCTATAGATAAAAATTTTTATACAATAACAATGAGAACAGAAATAGGTATTAGTACTATAACTGATAGACTGCCAAAACAAATAGGTGTTGGTATTCTTAATACAATAAAAAATAAAATAGGTATAGATACTTCTATACAAATTATAGAAGCAAAAGGTAAAATGGTTGAATCAATAATGAGTGAAAAAAGGTTTTTTAGGGTTTCTATTATGTCAAGTACAAAAGGTGAATCAATAAATATTAGACAACTTGCAACAAAAGATTCAATTCAAGATTTAAATACATTAAATTATGATGAAGATACAATAAAAGAAATAGAAAAAGTTATAGATTATAGAGAAGGTATTATCTTAGTTACAGGAGCAACAGGTAGCGGAAAAAGTATGTTGTTATATACTATACTTAATAGACTCGCAAAAATAAAAAATAAAAGAATATTAACAATAGAAAATCCTGTTGAAATTGATATGTCTATTGATAAAATAATACAAAATGATTTATCTGAAACTGAAACTGCAAAAGAAGAATTTAAAGCAACAACAAAAAAATTAAAAAAAGCTTTCTTAAGACATGATCCAGATATTACTCTAATACAAGAAGTAAGAGATACTGAAGAGACAAATGCATTGTTTGAAATGGCAATTGAAGGTCACTTAGCATTAAGTACATTACATGCAAACTCTGTAAATGCAACAATATTAAGACTTGAAAATTATTTAGGAATACATAGAGATACAATAAAAAGTTCTGTAAGAGGGATAATTAATCAACAATTAGCACCAAGAAAATGTATACAATGTAATGGAGTTGGTTATAAACAATATGACCAAGAAGAAATCTGTAATAATTGTAATGGTATTGGTATGAAAGGTAAAATACCTATATATGAATTAGCAATTTTTGGTGAAATAGAAGAAGGTGTAGATATAGAAGAGTTGGATAAATCAACAAAAAAATATATATCTAAATTAGATTGTATTAAAATACAATATAAAAAGGACTTTCTTACATATAAAGTAATGTTACAATTGGTAAAACAAGTTATAAAAAATAATCAGAATCTTGAAGAAGAAATTTTAAAAATAGAAGAATTTAAAAATAAAAATCAAAATCAAAATCAAAATCAAAATCAAAAAGAATTAGAAGGGGAAGAATTATTAAATATAATAAATGAAGAGTTTAAAAAAGAAGCAGATTTTGAAAATAAAGTAGAGTCTTTTGATCTTGAAGTAGAGGAAAGTTCAAATATTGTTCCAAAAACTCCAGAAGAGAAAGAAATGATATTGTTGTTAAAACAAGAAATGAGGAAAAAATAAATGGATTGGAAAAAATATTATAAAATAGAAAATTTTATAAAAGAATTAAAAGAAAATAATAAAGAATTTAATTTAATAATAGGTGAACAAAAAGATAGAGAGAGAGAGGAATTAAAAGGAATAATAAATTGTTTAAATAAAAAAGATAATGTACCTGTATTTTTTATAGAATATAAAGAGAATAAATCGGAAATATTAAAACTATATGAAGGTTTAAGACATTTTCCTATATTAATAAGTTATGAAAATAAAACCATTGATTTTGTAGTCAAGATTTAAAGGGTTATTTTGAAAGCAATAATAGAAAATGATTTAATATATCTAGAAGAAGAAGAAACTATACCAAATAAAGAACAAATTATAAAAATATTTGATATATTAAAAACAAACAAAAATCAAGCAATACAAGTAATGGGTTTTTATCATAAAATTAAATCCAATTTAGGAACAGAGGAAGAAATTTTATATAGAGAGAAAATAAGAAAAAAAATAGAAATAACAGGTAATAATGAATATGTTTTTTTAAAGTTAAAAGAAGATAAACATGACTTTAGTAATCATAAACTAAAAGAAATAGATTTGGAAAAAAAAGAAAGCAAAAACGAAAATTTAATTTAATTTTAACTTTAAAAAGATAATATGATTATATTGGTTTCTAAATCAATATATAATAAATAAAAGGCTTTGAATGAAACAATTAACTAGTAACTTGAATACAAACTTTAATAAAATATATACATTGGATACAAATATTATATTGCATGATGCTCATAATATAGAAATGTTATCTGATGGTGGAAACAACTTAATTTGTATACCAGAAGTTGTAATAGATGAATTAGATAGTAAAAAAAGTGGTTTTGAAGAAATTAATTTTCAAGCAAGAGAGTTTGGAAGAATATTGGAAAATGCAAAAGTTGAAGCATTTAAAAAAGTTAAGACAAAAACAGGTGAATATTCAATAATAGAAACAACAGTAGAAAAAGATTCTAAAAAAATTACATTACACATGGTAAGTAAAAAAGATTATATAAATGATAAGAATAATACTAAGGTGAATATTTTAAATGATAGAAAAATACTAGAAATAGCAGAGTTTATTCAAAATGAATATGGTGTTTTTGTTTCAGAAGATTTTGAAGAACAAGATAAAATAATGTTATCTTTAGATATCCTTGCAAGAACAAGAGGAATATCAATGGGACTAAACGTTGATGCATTAGTAAATAATAAAAATGATGAAAGTTTTGATTTTTCATTTACTAAAACAATACCTGTAGAGTCAATATATTTTAATTCATATGAACATAAACCTATTTTAGACTTAGACCCTGAATATAAGCCAGGTATTTATTCATATGAATTAAGTGGTGATGAGGGAAGCTATATGAAATATGGAATAATTAAAAATGGTCAATTTCATTATATAGATGAAGAAGAAATAATCCAACAATATGTAACACCAAAAGGTGTAGAACAGAAATTTTTATCTGCTGCTTTATTAGATCCATACTATGATATAGTGGCAGTAGATTCACAAGCAGGAACAGGTAAAACATTATTGTCTGTTTCAGCAGCAATCAAAAATGTAAAAAAAGGTAGACAATCAAAAATAGTATATATTCGTAACTCAGTTGAATCTGTTGATTTAAAAAGTGAAGATATTGGTTTCCTACCAGGAAGTATAGATGAAAAATTAAAAGTATATAATCATGCATTATATGATAGTTTAGAACATATTGCTAGAACAGAAGTAAATAAAAAAGTAAATAATAAAAATGAAGATGCAGTGACTGCAAAAATGGATGAATTATTAGTTAAATATAAATTTGAAACAATGTGGCCAGGTGAATTAAGGGGAAGAACAATTCAAGAAAGTTTTGTAATTATTGATGAAGCACAAAACTTTTCAAAAAAAGGTTTGGCAACTGTATTGTCAAGAATTGATGCAAGTTGTAAAGTAGTAGTGTTGGGGAATTGGAAACAAGTAGATAATAGTTATTTAAATAAATATTCAAATGGTTTAACTCATTTGTTATCATTAATGAGTGAAGATTATGATGATGTGAACCTATTTGCAATAGAATTAACAAAAGTATTAAGAGGTCCTATTACTAAATGGGTAGAAGAAATATATAACAAACAAACAAAGTAATTTTTAATTTTTAAAAATATGTTCTAATTTATTTATAATTAATATAAATTAGAACAAGGATTGAAAATGATGAATAGAGAAACATTGATAAGTGAAGTAAGAAAAACAAGTAATAATACACAAAAAAATCAAAATGAAACGCATGAAGAGAAAATATCAAATGTAGCAAAAGAAATAATAAAAGTTTCAGATGATATAAATAAAAAACAAAAATTATTAGTAAAAATAGAAGAAGAAATAAAGGACTTAAAAAAAGAACAAATAGTTAAAGAAGAGGAAGCACAAACACTTTTAAAAGAACATTTGAAAGAATTAAAGAAAGCATTAAAATAAGACTTACTTAATAATTTAAATCAAAGGTTATTAATAAAATCTTCAATAATAGCCTTTTCAGAATTACTTAACTTATTAGCAATATAATATTTTTCCTTAATAGAATTAATTTCTGAAATAGTAATATTTTTATTATTATTGTTTTCAGGTAGGTTATTATGATTTGCTCTTAATATTTTAATAATAGAAGCTTTAACTTTTTCCTTTACAGATTCAGGTTGAAAAGGTTTCATTAAATAATCATTAGCACCTAATCTTAAACATTCAGTAATAACATCTCTAGATTTATTTGCAGATATAACAAAAATACTACAATTTTTTTGAGAATTTTCTTTACTTCTTATGTATTTTATCACTTCAATTCCATCTTTTCTTGGCATATTAATATCAGTAATTACAAGTTGGAAAACTATTTCTTTATTAAAATCAGAGTAATTTATAAATTCTTGACCATCAGAAAAATGTTGAAGATTTAAATTTTCTTTTGAAATCAATGAATTAATTAAATTATTTAGTAGTTTTAATGCAACAGCACTGTCATCTAGAATTGCAATGTTAATTTTACTTATCATTTATATCACCTTTATTAATATTTGTATATGGATTGGAGTTTATATCTAAATAGTCATCATAAGAATTATTTTTGTGTATTATATTTTTATCTGTATGAGTGTCTTTAATTAAATTTAATAAACTATTTGTATCTATTTCAGAATCCCATTCATGAGAATGTATAACCGAATTAAAATCAGTAACAATATCATTGTTAATATCATCTTTTTGTTCAGATAACTCTAAAGTATCTTCAAATGATTTTTCTTCATTGTTATCTTTATTTAATGTTTTTGGTTTATTGTTTTCATGTTTAGTATCATCACCTGCTTCTTCTTTTTTCGATATCTTTTTTGTTTTTATTGTATCATCATCTATACCTTCAATAAGATGTTCTTTTTTCTTAATATTTGGAGTATATCGAATATTATTATTAAAAATATGCATGTTAATTCCTTTTTAAAAAAATAAGTATATATATAATATTATAAACTATTTTACCTTTTTTTAAGAAAAGAAATGGTATTTTAGAGTGAAAAATATAAAAAAGGTTGTAAAATGTTAAATTTCAAACAAACAATAGTAGTAAATAGTAACAAGTCATTGATAACAATAGCAGGACCAGGAAGTGGTAAAACACATACAATAACAGAAAAAATAAAAAAAGAAGTTTCACAGGGTGAAGATATAAATAAATATTTATTATTAACTTTTACTAATAGTGCAGCAAATGAAATATTTGAAAGAGTTGAAAAAAAAATAGATAAAAATCAAATTAAAAAACCCTTTTTTGGTACTTATCATGCTATTTTTAAAAGATTGTTAAATAGTTTTGAACAATTTGAAAAAATAGGTTTAAGGAAAAATCCAACTATAATTTTACCAAATGAATCAAGTAGGATTTTTAATAAAATTTTAAAAGAGAACTTGATAGAAAACTTTGAACCTGAACTTTTAATGGTAGTTAAAAATCATTTTATTAAAAATGATAAAGACCCAGAAAAAGTAAAGATTAATAACTTTAGTAATACATTGTTAAATAAATATGTAGTAGATACAAAAAAAATATTAAATGTAATAGATAATACTATAAATAAAATAGATTCAGAAATAATAAATAGTAATTCAACTATAGAGGAAATAAATAAATTACTAATAAAACAAATCCATAGTCAAATAAAAAGTACAGATAAATGTTTTCCAAATAGAATAATTAATTCAAGAGAATTATATGATGTTGTTTTTGTTACATTGAATGAATACTTTGAGTTAAAAAGAAAACAAAACATAATAACCTTTTCAGATATATTAATAATAACATTGACATCTTTAATTAATTATCCTTGTTTTCAAGAACAAGTACAAAATAATTTTAAACATATTTATGTAGATGAATTTCAAGATACAAATATAATACAATTAAATATTTTAGATAAAATATACAAAGGGTCAAAACATAAAATTCAAATAATTGGTGATCCATATCAATCAATATATTCTTTTCTAGGTGCAGAAATAAAAAATATAATAAATGCAAAAAAAATATTTAATTTAGAGATGATATCATTGGATACAAATTATAGAAGTACAAGTGCGATTGTAGATTATACAAATGAACAATTAAATTTTATGAAAGAAAAAATATCAAACCAAGGTGCTTGTAAAGCACACAATAAAGAAAAATGTGAACCAGTGTATATACACACAAATTGTAATCCACAAGCAGACAATCCAATTTATGGGAGACAAAGGTATTCTTATCAAAGAGATTTGATAAAAAAAGAAATGAAAAAAGCACTTCAAAATGGAAAAACAGTAGGTTTAATAAATAGAAGTGGGAGTGATTTTAAAACAGAAAAAATGTTAGTAGATAGTAATATAGAATATGAAAAAAAAGGTGGTTTAAACTTTAAAGAAACAAAGGAAATCCAAACATTGTCAAATCTAATACTTTATATTATGAGTGAAGTAAAAAAATATGTATCATTTGAAATTATATTAGAAAATACAAAAGGTATAGGAGCAAAAGCATTAGAAAATTATATAAAAGAAAGAAAAGTAACAAAAAAATTAAAAGAGATTGTAGATTTAATTGAAGGTATAAAAAAAGAAAATAATATAAAAAATAAAATAAATAGAACATTTGATTTTTTTATGGAATATATTTATACAAAAATATCTTCAACTTGGAAAGAAGAACGAGAAGAGTTAGCCCAAGATAGAATAGATTTAATAAGAGGAGAAGTTGAAAAAAAAGAAACAGAAGAAGAAATTTTAGAAGAAATATCTAACTTAACATTAGATAATAAAGTAAAGTCAAATGATAAAAAAGATGTAGTATTAACTACTATACATTCCGCAAAAGGTTTAGAATGGGATGTTGTTTTCTTAATAGATTGGAGTCAAGAATCATTTAAAAAAGATGAAGTTGAAGAAAGTAAAAGGTTAAATTATGTAGCAATAAGTAGAGCAAAAGAAGTATTACATATTTTAAATGATAAAAGTGATGTTTTTATGGTTGGTGCAAATATAGGAAATAATAACCAAAATATAAAAATAATAGATCATAAGTAATATATTAGAATTTTTTTGTAGGAAATGTTAAAACAATCCTTTAGTTTATAATAGTTATAAAAACTAAAGGATTGGAAATGGTAATTTTTAATCAATGTTTAAATATAAAATTAAACAAAATACAAAAAAAATTAATAGGATTTTGTAAATCTGAAATTGAAAAATTAGAGTTAATTATAAATTTTCAAGTAAAAGAAAATACTTATGATAATACTTTTTCAAATGTAGTAGAATTTATAATTAAAAATAAACCTTATTTATTATATAGGTTGGTAAGAACTAAAAATTGGTCTATTCGATTAGATATAGCAACAAAGATTGAACAACTAAAAATAAAATGGTTGAGAGAAAAGATAATAATTAGATTTTCAACAGATAAAAATAATATAATAAGAGCATTAATTTCTATTCTCCCAAGTACTCCATTAGATGTATTAAATAAATTAGCAAATGATAAAGTACCATTTGTCGCTGAAGAAGCAAAAAGTAATGATAAGTTAATAAATATTTATGCTAATATTAAAAATTATTAGATAATTGTTTAAATAATAGTAAAGTTTCCTCTAAAGGAGAATTAGTACTACTATTTTGAGAGATAAAGTCAAAAATTAAACTAGATTTTTCTAAAGCATTGTCTAATTCAGGATTCATTCCAGGTTGATAAGAACCTAAATCTATTAACAACTTATTTTCATCAACTAAATTTAAAACTTCTTGTATTTTATTAATATTTTGTTGCCATTCAGGTGAGAAAGAAGATATGTTTTTTGTCATTCTTGATAATGAAGAAAGCACATTTACTGAAGGATATATATTTTTTATTGAAAGACTTCTATCCAATAAAATATGTCCATCTGAAATACCTCTAATATAATTTGCAAGTGGTGTTTCAGTTATTGGGTCTTCATCATCTTCAGTGTCTATTAATACAGTAAAAAATCCTGTTACACTTCCGCCTTTTGTTGAACCAATCTCTTCAAGTATTTCAGGTATAAAAGAAAAAGCACTTTGTGGAAAACCACCTAAAACAGGTAATTCCCCATTTGAAAACCCTATTTCTCTTTGTGCAATTGAAGCTCTTGTTAAACTATCCATTAATAATAATACATCTTTAGTTTTACCAAAATGTGCAGCAATTTTGACAGCAGTAATAGCAGCATATTTTCTCATAAGAGGAACATCATCTGATGTACTGGCAATAATAATTGTATTAGTTAAATCATTATTTAAATCTTTTTGAATAAATTCTAAAACTTCTCTTGTTCTTTCTCCAATTAGTGCAATAATTTTAAGATCAGATATAGAATTTTTTACTAACATAGAAATCAAAGAAGTTTTACCAACACCAGTACCTGCATTTATTGAAACTCTTTGTCCCTTTACAATAGGTGTAAAAGCATCTATAACCTTTATACCTGTTATAAATTGTGTATCACTTATAGAAAGTTCTTTAAATTTATCTGTTCTTGATTGCTTAGATATAGAAAATTTCTTAGGTAAAGAAATATTTTCAAACAAAGGTTCTCCAAAAGGATTTATTACCTTACCAACTAAATATTCAGGGTTTGGTATTTGAATACCTTCAGTTTCTAAAGTAACCTTATCATTTAGAGTTAAACCATGTGGTGGACTAAAAATAGATACAATTGTTTCTTTATGACTTACTTTTGTTATTATCCCTGTACAAAAAGTATTGTAATCTTGCTTTGAACTAATTCTAACTATTGAATTCAATGGGGCAAGAATGTTTTCTACAACTATGAAAGAGTCATGTATTTCAGTTACTAAACCATATTTTTTTGTTAATGTTTCATTATTTAGTAGCTTAATTTTATCTTTGTATTCCATTTAAAATATCCAATATTTATTATTTATTTTAACAAAAAAAATCTAATTTTTCTCTATTTTCTTAGAAGTATCTAATTTTTCAATTTTTTTAGTGGCTCTTTTGGTTCTTTTTGTGGTTCTTTTGGTTCTTTTAGTGGCTCTTTTGGTGGTTCTTTTATTTTAAAAAATAATTTACTATTTTTATATAAAGTTATATCTTTTAATATAATTTTATCATTAAGGAATATCTCTTTGAAAGTAGTTGTATAATTACTTTTATTTTCCAAAGAATAAAGTTTTTCTATTTCATTTTCAATATTAAAAGTAAATGATTTTAAATCAAAGAAAAAAGAGAATGATAATTCATTGTTATTTGAAACAGTTTTTTTAAGTTTACATATATTAAAAAAAGTATTAGAAGGATTTAAATTAATCTTATTTTCAAAATAATAATAATTATTATCATCCTTTACAATGTCTTGAAATTCACTTCTAATAATTATAGGAGAAACAGATACTAAACTTCCTTCAATTTTTTCTTCATTGTTTGTTTGTTTTATAATTATTTGTTTGTTGATTTTATTAGATAGTATAGACTCAAAAGTTAATTTTGTATTTATAAATGAATATGTATTTAAAAGTATATCTTTACTTTTAAATATAGGATAATTATTATGATAGAAAGAGGAATAAGAATCAATATCAATACAAGATTTAAAACTATCAGCAAGAATAGTATATTTTTTTTCTAACTTAATCTTTGTTTTATTTGTATTTTCAATAAATAAATTGTTAGAATAATTATTAATATTAATACCATAAAAAGTATTAAATAAGAATGTAGAAAGTAGTAGTAATTTATATTTTTTTATCATACTTTAACCTTTTTAAATTAATTATATAGATAAATAGGAGAATTTATTTATTTATTTGTTGTTTTCATAAAATGAAATCTTAAAAAATCTATTATAATAATAAGAAAAAAAGGTAATTAATATGAAAACAACAAAAATAGTTATATGTATGGTTTTAGTATCAAATATATTATTTTCTGCAGAAGATGTAAAGGTTGAAGAAATAAAAATACCAAAAAAAAAATGTAAAAAGATAGAAGAAAAAATATATAGAGAAAATCCAGAAACAAAAAAATGTATAAAAATAGATATTAAAACAGATTGTGAATTAAAGGAATTAATTTATAATGTACATAAATTATCTAGTTGGAATAAATGTCCAGAAATAGTTCCTTCAGATAATCTTATATCAATGAAAGAACAAAAACTAATAAATAAATATGAAACTAATTTTGAAATAAATGAACCAAAACAAATAGAAAAACCAATGATATATCCTACAACGGAAGAAGAATTGGAGTTATTGAAAAATAATAATACTTCATTTATACTAGAAGAAACAAACTTAATAAAAGAAACACAAAACCAAATAGAAAAAAAAGAAACAGGGAATATTTCACCAATAATTGATTTAATGAATGATGAGTTTCAACAACAAAAAAAAGAAAAAAAAGAAATAGAATATATTAATCCAGTACAAGATATAGAAAGATAGAAGGGTAGAATATGAAAATAATAATAAGTATTTTAATTAATTTTGTATTTATCACTAATTTAATTAGTGAGGAAGTAAATTATTGTAAAACAAAAATAATAGATGAAGATTATAATGAAATAACAAAGTCTTGTCCTACTGGTTATTCCAAAGAAAAATTAAAAAATTGGTATTTTCAGATAGACAATAAAGAATGGTCACAACAACAAATTATAAATGAATTTATTTGTATAAAAATAGAAAAAGAAACAAAAGGATGTATTGATTCAGGTTCTTTTTCAAAAGGTGATATAGAAAGATTAAGAACAATGTCAACAAGTTATAAAGACTCTTCACTATCAACTTGTCATGATATAAAAAGAAATCATCCTGATTCAAAAACAGGTATTTTTAAATTGAAAAATAATCAAATGGTATATTGTGATATGGATATTGATGGGGGTGGTTGGACTTTAGTAGATAGTTATTATGATAAGGGTTATTATACTGCTTTAAGAACAGATAGTCCTAACCTTAATCCTAATCAGACAAAACCAACCATATTAAAAGAATATAAATGGTCAAAAACACCACAATTATTATGTAAATCAAATAATTATACTGGAAATACAATGTCAACAGATGAAAAGATAAAACAGATAACATTAACTACAACACAAACGAAAAGTTTAAGTGATTGTTCAGCAATAAGAAATAAATATATTGAATACAATATAAAAGATGATTTTTATGAAACAGCCCAAGGAACAAAATATTGTGATATGAATTCTGATGGGGGTGGTTGGACTCTAGCACAAAGAATGACAGTAGATAGTAGTTCACCTGATTTTTTTAGAAACCATCAACATTTTTTAAATAAAGTTACAGGGAAAGGATCAACAGAAGTAATGTGGAAGGCATTTAAAAATAGAAAAGATGATTCAAGGAAAGGTGATAAACCTATGTGGGCAATAGTTACATATCCAACTGGAAGTTATAATGTTGATTCAGTATATGCTATGACAAATAGATCAGGAAGTTGGAGATTAAGTAATGCGTATAGAAATAATTCATTAAATTTTTATAGTGTAAAAGGAAATGTTTCTTGTACTTCTGATAGACATGTTCATATTGACCATGGACATGTAAATTATTATAATGCTGAAATTGCAACATTCTATGGTTGTAAATGGGATGGACAATCTTCTTATAGTGGTTATTTGTTATATTTATATACTCAATATAATAGCGGTTATTTTGCACAATCTTATAGTAATGGTAGTGATAGAGGAGATAATTCTATGAGTGTTTATGAAATATATTATAAAAATGAAACACAAAAAGTAAATGATAATAAAATAAGTTGGATTACTTTAAATGTATTGTCTGATCAAGCAAAAAAATATCCAACAAGTAGAGATGCTATACCTGCTTGGGATAGTAGAGGTCATTTTAATTATGGAATAATGAATGGGAATACAAAACAAGGTTTAGGTACTTGGATAAGAACAAGTTCTGGTAGAATTGGAACAATTTGGATAGGAAATGGTAGTAATTCTACTTGTTCTTGTGGTTATACAAATAGTCCTTCTTCTTCTGGTTTAGGAAAACATGCAGGTAAAGCAAATGTAAGGTGTAGTACATGGGTAAGATAATAAATATAATAACAATATTAATAATAATGAATATAAACCTTTTTTCAAATGTATTAAATAAACCTATTTGTGTAGATGATATAGTTTTAGTTGAAACAACAACAGGTGTATGTCCAATAAATTATTTAAAATATGAATTTAAAAATTATGAATTAAGTGATGTTAATGAGGAATGGTTTGAAATATCTTTAAAAAATATGTGTTATGGTTTAAAAGAACAAACAACAGATTGTATAAAAGAAAATAAACAATTTGATAATGAGTTGTATTTACAATTATTAGAAAAATTAGAAAATAATGAAAAATATAAAAATACTAGTAATTGTATAGAAATAAAAAAACTTGCAGGAGATAATGGTGAAACAATAATAAATGGGTATTATCAAATTAAAAATAATATAGAAGTGTATTGTGATATGGAAACTGATGGGGGTGGTTGGTTAGATGTAATTAAGACGTTAAAAAAACATCCGGAATACTTAAGTTTATTCTTTTTAGAAAGAAGTATAGTGGGGTTACCAGTAACAATGGAAAATGCAATAGGGACAGAAGGTTTCTATTTAAAATATAGAGGTAATTACGCTCCTATTTATTTTGATTCACAAAAAGTATTCAAAAATCAAGAAGTGAATATGAAGTATATTCTACAAGGTGGGGATAATGGATATAGATGTAACTCAAGTGATTGGGTTCCATTGAATGGTCCAGGGTATGATGGTAATCATAGTTCTTTTGCTACATGTACTCCTGGTAGGAATTGTATACAAGGTAAATCAAAAAATTATAATGATAGACCAATAGAAGCAGTATATGTAAACTCAAATCTTACAGCAGAAGATTTATTAACTTGGTCAGGGTTTTCATATAATTCTGGTACAACAACAGGGAATTGTTCAAAAAGTTATAAAATTCCAACAAATCATGTAGCATTGTGGTTTGAAATATTAAAAATAAGGTAGTCCAATGAAAAGTATAATACAAATATTTGCAATAATAATAATGATAAATCTAAATATATTTGGGTTAGATAATTGTGAAAAAGAATATAAAACAACAATAGTTTCAATAGAAGAGGATTGTCCAACAGGATATTCTGAGAAATTTAATAAAGAATTTATTTATAATAATAAAGGAACTGATTGGATTGAACCTGAAACACAGAAAGTTTGTGAAATTATAGAATATAATCAAACTAATTGTATTTCAGTAACAGATTCAGATTTAACTGAACAAGAAAAAACAATAATTGAAAAAAAGTTTTCAAAGTATAAAACATCAACAGAAGAAGAAGCAGAAAAAGAAGGTATGACTGAAGCAGAAAAAAGAAAATATGAAGAAGAAAAAGAAAGATTTAAAAGTTGTTCAGAAATAAAAAGGAAATATCCTGCTTCTGAAACAGGTGTTTACAAACTATGGCAAGGTTATAACGTTGCTTGTGATATGGACACTAGTGGGGGTGGTTGGACGCTTGTAATGAGTTCCAATGGGAGAGATTTTAATTATGATAGTGGTTATTGGACTAAACCAAATCAATATGGAAACAATCCTTTAGAAAATTCTTATAAAAGTCTTGCTTTTAATGAAATACCTTTAACTGAAATTTTATTACAAATAAATAATAAAAATATAATTTTAAATAAAGAAAGTAAATCCATGTTACAAATATTTAGTGACAAAGGTTATCAAGCTACAACATTAGGAAAAAGTACATGGAAACAATTAGTTAAAAGTCCTTCATTACAGAATAATTGTAATAAAGAAGGATTTAATGTATATGCATCAGGTGCAAGAGTTAGAATAGGAATTATAGGAAATCAAGAGAATGATTGTAATTCACCAGACTCAAGAATAGGTTTTGGTGGTAATGGTAGTGCTTGTGGACAAGATAATAGTATATCAACTGGTAATACTGCATATTGTTCTGCAGATGCAGGTAATAGAAATGATGCATTGGAAGGTAAGATATGGGTTAGAGATTTTAATATTAATGATAAACAAGAAATATTAACTCAAACAGCAGAAGATAAAGGTGAAGTACAAACACAATCAAATTCTTTAAATCAAAATGTAATTAATGGAAGTGAAAAATCTTGTGCTGAAATAAAATTAAAATATAATAAAGCAAAATCAGGTGTCTTTGAAATAACACAAAATAGTAAAAAACAAAAAGTATATTGTGATATGGAAACTGATGGGGGTGGTTGGACGCTTGTGATGAATCTTGATACTTCAGATGGACATAAAATGCATTGGGATAATGGTTGGTTAACTAATAAAACAATTGGAACAATATCAGAACCTTTTAATTCAGATTATAAAAATCAAGAACAATGGGATACACTACCATTAAATTCTATAATGATTAAAAATCATGAACAAGGGGATTTAAACGCCTTAAAAGCATTTAAATTATTGGATAGTTTTAAAGGTAAAACTTTAAAAAATATTTTTGATATAGCAAGACGTTCAGATGTTACATTACCACATTATTTATATACAAAATCAAAGGATATATCAAGTGATTACTTGAAAAAAGATCCAATTATGTCAGGTGAAGGACAATTAGCATTTAATTGGTATTATTCTAATAATGGTGTAAGAATAATAAATACAGGTAATTGGAAATCAAAAATAGGTCAAAATGATGACAAAACTAGAGGACTTGGGACACATTTTTGTGTGACTCCAAATGATACTTATAATAGTAAAGAAGTAAATGGTTGTAATTGGGAAATCGAAGCATCTGGAAATGATTTAAGAACAGATACAGTAGGTAATGGAACAAATTCTTGTATCGGTTCTGATTGTGAACAACAAGGTAGTGATTATAAATCAAATAAAAACTATGATTATGCAATTTTTATTAGAGAGATTGATAATCAATTATTTGAAGAAATTAAAAATGAACAAGAACAAAATAAAAAAATAGAATCTTGTTTAGATATAAAAGAAAAAGATTCAAAAGCAGTATCTGGTGAATATACGATAAACCCTACAGGTTATAAAGAATATAAAGTGTATTGTGATATGGATACTGATGGTGGTGGTTGGACTATGGCTATAAGACTAAACCCAAATGATAATGAAAAACAAAATTATGTTTCAAATTTTTGGTCAAAACGTACAGAAGTAGGAAATCTAACAGATAATCAAGATTATATATCTAAAATAGGTATGGATACAGTACCAGGTGAAATAAAATTAACTTATAAATATGATGATACAAGAACATTAACTAAAATATATACTAATAATAAAAACATAGATACTTTGTATCAGAATTATAATTTATTAAATAATAATAATAATCCAATTTGGAGAGAAGTTTATTCAAATGGAAATTTAAGTGATAATTTCTTTGGTAATAAATTAGTTTTTCAAACAAATGGTAATGGAAATGATTTTTCAAGAATATGGTATAATTTAAGAGGAATCAGTGATTGTAATCAAGGTGGTTCTATAGGACATAATGGTGATTATCCTGTAAATGATTGGAATTGGGAAATTGCTAGAGGTATGAAAGATGGTGGTAGTTGTCAACATAATGAATATAAATTAGGTATAGGTAAGAATTATGATAAAAAATCTTGGGGTGGAATAACTCTTAGTCCTAATTATGATAATGGAATAATGTATATTTCAGTAAGAGAAAGAAAACCTATTACAAATTCAAGTGAAGAATCAACTAATAAGTCTTGTACAGATTTATTAAATAATGGGACTAAAAAATCAGGTATTTATACTATTAAACCTAATAACTTTATAGAACCATTTAAAGTATATTGTGATATGGATACTGATGGGGGTGGTTGGACTAAAATTGCATATCAAAAAGATTTACAATATAAACAACATTTTTCAGGTAATGATGAAAGAAGATGGATAACAAATGATTTTAATACACAAGGTTACTTTGAATTAACAAATGAACAAATTAATGCAATTAGAGAGGTTTCAACAGAAGGAAAACAAACTTACAAACAAAGGTGTAATGGGGTAATTACATATAGATATGATTCAGGAAAAACATACAGTTATAAATTACATTTCAAAATGTTTGATAATAAAACAACAATTTCAACATATAGTGGTCAAGATTCCAATACACCTGGTTATGGTGGATGGAATATAACTGTTCCACAAGATGTTTGTAAAACTAATGGTAGAGAAGAAGGTGAAATTTCAAAAACTACAAATTTTGAAATAAAATCATTATCATTACCTATTATTAATATACAAACTAAAGATAATGGTGGTACTAATGAAAAATTTGGTTCTAATTTAACAGATAATCCTGCTTGGTTTAGAGGTAGTGTAAAGAAAAAAGATACATTAAAGTCAACAATAATATATAGAAATTGTACGCACGCAATAAATGAAGGTGAGTTTGAGTCAGGAAATTATATGATTCAACCAAAAAGTTCATTAAATCCATTTAGTGTATATTGTGATATGGATAATGATGGGGGTGGTTGGACTAAAGTAGCTTATTCTAATGATTTACCTTATATGGGACACTTTTCTGGAAGTGATACAAGAAAATGGTTAAGTCAAGATTTTAATACACAAGGTTACTTTGAATTAACAAATGAACAAATTAATGCAATTAGAGAAACTTCATTAGAAGGTAAACAAAGATATGTTCATAGATGTAATGGTGTGATATCTTATGATTATAAAGATGGTAATCATTTAGGTTATAAAATACAATTTAAATTATTTAATCAAGAGATGACATATAAAACAGATATCAATGAAACAAACCATGGTTATAGAATAGATTGGAAACTTATTCAAGATGGTTGTAAAACAAATGGTGGAGAAAATGGTAGATTGTCACACGCAACAATAGTGGATTTTAAATCATTGTCATTACCTATTGTAAATATATCTACAAGGGATAATCAATCTTCAGAATGGTTTGGTTCTAACTTAACTGATAATCCAGTTTGGTTTAAAGGTGATAATTTAACAGATAAAAATGTTACTAGTTGTTCTTATATTAAAAAACAGTCTCCATCAAAACAATCAGGGGTATATACTGTTTATCCAGATGGTAATACAGCAACAAAAGTATATTGTGATATGGATACTAGTGGGGGTGGTTGGACTCTTATTGCTAAATTCTCAAATAAAGATAGTAAAAATTGGGTATCTAAAAGAAGTGTTTGGAAAGATGGTACTTCTTTCGGGGATACATTATCATTATCAGAAAATAAAGACGCTAAATCTGAGTTATGGGATACTTTAAAAGCAAATGAAATTATGTGGACAGATACAAAACAAATTGGAAAGTATTTAAAGACTAATAATAATTGTTTGAATGATGGTTCTTTATCAACATTTTTTGGAAAGTGGATAGATAGTTATCCTAATACAAATGGACAAAATTATAAAGTTAAATGTACAACAGATAAAACATATTTAGGTGCGCCTACTTGGTTATCAGAACCTGATTGGAATGGGAACAAAACTACAAGTTCAAATATAAATGTAAATAATGGTTATATATTATTTGGTAAATCAGATGGAACGGACACATATTCAGTTATTTCAGGGTATAAAGAAGGATACACAGAATCAGATGTTGGTTTGGGAGCAGATGAAGGTAACTCAAGAGGATTTAGTACAGATAAATATGCACAAGATGTAGGTGGTCCTACTTCTTGTTCTTATAATGATTCTACTTGTAGAAGTGAGTATCCTGAAACAGTATTTATGTGGGTAAAAGAAAGTTATCCTGTTATAATAAATACAAGTGAACAAAAAGAAAGTGAATGGGTAACAATTACAAATGAAGATTTTAATGATGATGGAGTATTTAAAAAATTATATGGTGATGGAAGTATAGTTAAAACTAAAGAAATGTTTGATTTAAATGTTTCTTCAACAAATTCAGGAGGACAAATCAAATTAGATTTACCATTTACTTTTAAAGAAATGAGAGTAAGTTTTAAAATACCAATGGTGTCTGGTAGACATGGTGATGATAATATTGCGATGTCAGATTACGAGCAGGTAAAACAAAATGACTGTACTGGTGCTTTGGTTTTTGGTACAGATAAAGAAATCATCAAAAAAGGTGGTGAATATAATAGTGATGGACTAAATAAAAAAGAAAATATATACAAAAAGATTATTACTGTAGAAGAAAGTAGTCAATTAATATTTGAAAATCATCAAAAATGTTCTGATGCAGAAGATGTAAGAATAAGTGATATAGATATAAAAGTAAAAAGAACTTTTGGAAAAAAAGAAGTTGATTTAACTGATTTTGAAAATATATTATCACCAGATTTAGATCATAGTGGTATAAATGTACTTGAAGCAGGAACTATGGGAAGTTTTAAAGAAGTATCAAGATCAATAAGTCAAGCAAGTGGATTCGGACTACATGATGGTCATGAAGGAAGAATAAAAGATTGGGAACCAGCAATAATTGCAGTAAAATTAAAAAATGAAAAACCAATAAATAAATTATCATTCTATTTACATTCAAATAGTTTTGGTGATTTTAGTTTTGAAGGTTCTAACAATGCTGGTGAAGGTGATTTTTATAATAAGGGTGATTGGGAAAAATTATCATTTAGAATTAGTGATGTGAAACAAAGAAAAGAAAATGGTGGCGGTTACGGTTCAGGGTATAAGGATAAAACTAAAGTTAATTTTTATTATAATAATGATAAGGCATATAAATATTATAGAGTAGTATTTAAAAATACATCTAAACCAAATACAACAAATGAAATATATGGTGGTTGGGCTACTTATGTTTGGGAAATGGCAAGAAAAAATATAGTTACTTGTCAAACATTGAAAGAAAGTGATTATAAATTACAATCAGGGAAATTTAAAGTAAATCCAACTGGTGACAAAGAAATAGAAGTGTATTGTGATATGGATACTGATGGTGGTGGTTGGACTCTTGTTAGAAGAGTAACAAAAAATTGGGATGGGTTAAGTGATAACTTAACTGGACGACAAGTAAAAGGTAGTCAACTTATATTACCAGATACTTCTGCTACTAGTACAATTAAATTTGATAATATAGAATATAATGATGTTTTATTTAGAACAGGTGATCAAAAATATTGGATGATAACAGATAAAGATTCAATTCAAAGTAATTGGAATAATACTTGTAGTAATAATGCAACAGTGTATAAATCTAATTTTTATAGTGGTCCAGGTAAAACAGTTGGTTGGTGTAAACGTGATGGTAATTCAGAAGATCCTTGGATAAGTTCTGAAAATCATGGAACAGGTGGACATGATAGTGAACATGCAATGTTCTATGGTGAAGGTTGGAATGGATGGTTAGGGTATTTAACAAACAACAAAGGTTCTAATATATATATTAGATCAAAAAAACCAGAAAATAAAAGTACAAATAAATCATGTTTAACATTATTAGAAGAAGATAATACAAGAGATTCAGGTTATTATAAAATAAACCCTACAGGTAATAAAGAAGTAGAAGTGTATTGTGATATGGAAACTGACGGAGGCGGTTGGACACAAACATATACTTTGGTTTCAAGTGGACAATCTAATGGACCAGTTAGGTCAGATATGTACAATAGTATAAATTTATATAAAGATATACAAGCAGATTCTGTATTAATAGATTTAGAAAATAGATGGTTTACAATGAATGGAATAACTAATAAAGAGTTTACTTGGATGTGGGATTCTGGACATGGTCATCAAGTAGGACATATTGCTAATAATGTACAAACTTCTATAGGTAAATATTATACAGGGGATGAAGTAACTTGGCAAAAATGGTCTTCAGAAATATACCAATTAAATAAAAATAATGGAACTTGGGATTCTAATGTAATCTTTGATTTAGGACATGATTTAAACCATGGAGCTGCATTCTGGGATGAAGCAAATGGAAGATATAAAAAGTTAGGTGGATATCAAACACCTACTAATCTAACTATGAAAGTGAAAATTAGAGAAAGAAAACCAGAAAATAGAAGTGCAAATAAATCATGTTTAACATTATTAGAGGAAGATAATACAAGGAAATCAGGTGATTATATAATAAACCCAACTGGAAGTGAAGAAATAAAAGTATATTGTGATATGGATACTGATGGGGGGGGTTGGACACAAACACATACTTTTGTTTCAAGTGGACAATCTAATGGTCCAGTTAGAAAAGATATGTATAATAGTGTAAAATTATTTAAAGATATAAAAGCAAGTGCTATGTTAATAGATTTAGAAAATAGATGGTTTATAATGAATGGATTAACTAATAAAGAAGTTTCTTGGATGTGGGATTCTGGACATGGTCATCAAGTAGAACATATTGCGTCTTCAATACAAACTTCTATAGGTAAATATTATACAGGGGATGAAGTAACTTGGCAAAAATGGTCTTCAGAAATATACCAATTAAATAAAAATAATGGAACTTGGGATTCTAATGTAATCTTTGATTTAGGACATGATTTAAACCATGGAGCTGCGTTCTGGGATAAGGCAAATGGAAGATATAAAAGGTTAGGTGGATATCAAACACCTACTAACCTAACTATGAAAGTAAAAGTAAGAGAAAGAAAACCAAAAAGTACAGGTAAAAATAAGTCATGTCTAACATTGTTAGAATATGATAAAACAAAAATATCTGGTAAGTATATAATAAACCCTACAGGAAAGAAAGAAATAGAAGTATATTGTGATATGGAAACTGATGGGGGTGGTTGGACTTATCTATCAAAAGATTTTGCAATAAGTACAGGTTCTTCAAATAATTATTATGAAAATGAAACAATACCAAAATGGAGAATAAAAGCAGAACAAAAAAACAATTCAGGTAGTCATTTTGGTTCACATGTAACTTTTGATACAGAAAAAATAGGTGGGTATAGTGAAGTTATATTTAATCAATCTGCAGGGAATGTTAATTATAGTTGTGCAGGAGTTACTTGGAATTCAGTATTTGGTTTAGGGACAGAAAATTTAAAACCATATTTAAATAATTATTATTATCCAGGTTGGTCTACTCAAAATTCAAAATTAAATCAATCAGTAACTAAAAATAATTATGATTATAAAAATAAAATATCAGGTACAAAAATAAATGTTGGACTTGGTGGTTATAGTGGTTGTTCCAAACCAAATCATGACTTTACTGTAAAAGTTAGAATAGGAGAACCACAATATAAAGTTCAAGAAGAAGTAAAAGTAATAGAAATACCAAAACCAGAACCAGAATCTTGTTTAGATATTCAAAAAATAGAAGATAATCCGCAATCAGGTTTATATACAATATATCCACAAGGTACAGAAATGAAAGTTTATTGTAATATGAATTATCAAGGTGGTGGTTGGACTCTTGGATGGTCAAACTTACAAGATTTCCATGGAGTGGAGATGAGAAGTAGAACTTGGGCTAATTCAACTAATTCAACTGCAGAATTAAAAGGTAATACAACAACTAGGTCTACAAACTTTAGAACTGGAACACCAGGGAATTTTGAAGCTTTTATTGGTTTTAGTGGTTGGAATAAAATATTAAATGATAAACCAGGTGATTTTGCATTTATTTGGAAAGCAAATCAAAGTAGGACAACAATAGATCAATCATTTGTATCAACCATTGCACCTTTTAATAGTAGTTTTAGAATATATTTAACTAATTATAGACAAATTAATGGTGGAAATACATCAGGGTTATGGAGTTATCATAATGGAAGAAACTTTATGACATATGATCGTAATAATAATGGTTGTGCCAGTTATTATTCTTCAACACCATTTTGGTATGGTCATTGTTGGTCAGGGAATATGAATGGAGGTGGTGAAAACCATGGTCATGGTTATTATGATGGTTCTTATTGGAATAGTTCACAAAAATCTTGGGGTAATACTTCTGGTTGGGGGGCTGGTGCAGGATGGTATTTTATTAGACCAAGTGAAGTTTCAGTTAAAGTAAAAAATTATTTATTATTGAAAAATACTAAACCAGAAATTAAATTGAATACATATAAATCGTGTCTTGAAATACAAAAAGTAAATCCTAATGCAACTTCAAAAATATATGATATAAGACGAAATAAAGTGAATATGAAAGTATATTGTGATATGGATACTGATGGGGGTGGTTGGACTAAGATTACTTCTTCTTCAATTACAAATGGAAAACATAAAACAATAAAAACTGATTACCCAGCAAAAGAATTTATGACAAAATACAAAGGAATGATTCATTACAATTATTATGGAAATAAAAAAAATACACATCAATTATTTGATGTATTTTTACCTGGAAAAGAAAAAGAATGTTATTCTAGTTGGCATAAGAATATTAGTAATGAAATAAATAGTACAAAACAAAATCCAACTTATCATTATTATAAATCTGCTTGTAGATGGGGGACTAGTAATTATGAAATACCAACAGGTTTTTATAAAAATACATTTAGTGAAATAGTACCAGTTGGAACAGAAGTAAATTTTGGAGATTATAAAAATATTTCAGGTGATTATTCATGGAATGGAAGAGGTTATAGTGGAAAACAAGATTATGAAATATTCTTTAGAGAAGAAACTATAACAATGTCAACAACTAATCAAAATTGTCAAGATATAGCAAATAATACAAATGAAGAATTAAAAACAGGTAAATATATAATAAATCCAACAGGTAAGAAAGATGAAGTAGTAACTTGTGATTTTGAAGCAGGTAAAGAAGAAAAAATAGTATATACAGAGTCAGAAAATTTAATTAAAAATGGAAGTTTCTTTGCAGGTAATGGAATACCAGGTCAATCAGGTTCTCATGGGGATAACTTTATAATTGAATTTGAGTCACCTATATCTTCAGGTTATGCATTAAGACAAAATGGATTTGCAGAATACCAATTAAATATGTCATCTTTAACAGAAAAATTAGAACCAAATACAAAATATAAACTTGGTGCTTGGGTTTATAACACTATTGATTATAATGGTGATAAAATGACACATCATTCAAGATGGTATGATGGAAATAATAAATCATATACTACATCTAGATATAAATATATAGAACAAACAGAAACAGTAGGTAAAAATAAATGGGAATATAAAACATTAGTGTTCGAAACACCAAATACACTTGGTAGTAATTGGGAATGGTATGTAGGTTATCCTACTCATGGGAAAATGGAAAATCCAACAGGATATAGATATGTTACAGGGTTAAGATTAACTAAGTTAGAAACAAAAAGAAAAAATGAAGTGCAAGTGTATAATTTAAATACTTGTAAAGAAGTATTAAAATCAAACCCAAAAGCAACTTCTGGTATTTACTTATTAAAAGGTGATATAAAAGTATATTGTGATATGGATACTGATGGTGGTGGTTGGACTGCCGTTTGGTCAAATACTGGTGGTAAAACTTCAATATCAAAGGCGACAATGTCAAATCAAAAATTATGGTATTCACAAAATCAAGATATTGTAGAACCTGGTAAATATACATCACAAAAAAATACTGCACTGTGGAATCTAATTAAAAATAAAAAAGGTGTAGAATTATTAAAGATAAATAATAGAACAGATAATAATTATAGTACTTGGAAAAATATTAGATTTGATTTAGGAAAAGATGTGACTTTTGGTGATATTATGAATCAAGGTTATGCAAATAATTCTTATAATCAATTATCAAATCAAGTAGAAATGTTTATAGATGAAAAATCATATGGAAAAACAAATTTATTATGGTATCAAACAGCTTCAATTGGTTTTGCAAATAATGAAAATAATGATTTTCCTTCAAATACTATAAGAAGTAATAAAATGGATGGATGGAAAGCAAGACATGTAATATCATATGTACATAATTCAAAAGGAAGAGACACAACTCGATGTCAAACAAAATGTTGGAGTAGTAGTCCAACAACAGCACAAGAAGTTATATGGTTTATAAGAGAGAAAGATAATCAATTAGAAGATGTTAAAGTAGGACCATATAGTTCAGGGTTAGTGGCTTATTTACCTATGGATAATAAAGGTAATATAGCACCAGAGGTTATTAACCAAAATAATGGGTTTGTAACGGGTACAGTTACAGGTAGTGGAAGATTTGGAAATGCAAGATATTTTAAAAATGCAAAAGATTCAATTAATTTTGATCAATTACTTATTAAGGGAAATAAAACATTATCTTTCTGGATTAAATCAGATAGACCATTATCTACTAAAGATGGTTGGGAGATAGGTTTTTTAAATGATAATTATTCAACAGGAACAATGTTTGGAATGATGTATGGAGTTGGAAATTCACAAGATTTAGGTTTTTGGGGATATGGTAGTGAATATGATTATTCAATAGAAAAATATAATAATAAATGGTCTTCAGATGGTATTTGGCATAATGTTGTATTAACACAAAATAATGGTAAAGTTTCAATATTTGTAGATGGTGTAAAAAAATCATTGTTTTCACATAGTTCAGGTATATCTAATCAATCAATAACAATAAAAGAAACAGTAAATAATTATTTTAAAATACATACAAGAACTAGTGATTTTGGAGGTTCTTACAAAGCCGTTGATGAAGTTGCTATATGGAATAAAGTATTAACAGATAGTGAAATAGATAAAATATATACAACAAAAAAACCAATAATAAATTTAATTGGTGAAAATGACAAAATATTTAATCCTACTACTTGTTTAGATATATTAAAAGCAAATAATGCAGTAAAAAGTGGATATTTTAAAATCAAAGGTGAAGAAGTATATTGTGATATGGAAACTGATGACGGTGGTTGGACTCATGTTGCAACATTATCAGACGGAGATGTAGATGTTTGGTCACAAATTAATGATGCACAAAATACAGGAACATGGGAAACAGAACAAGCATTTGGTGAACAAAGTTTTTCTAAAGATTATAAAAGTAAATTATATGGAATAATAAAAACAGGAGATATATTAATAAAAGAAGGTAAAGCTGCACAAAATAATGTTTTAAAAACTAATGGTAATTGTATAGGTGGAAAGACTTTATCTTCATTCTTTAAAAATTTAAGATGGAATGCAAATGCATCTGACTCTGATTGGAATGATAGTAGTGGAGCAAAAAAATGTACTTATAAAGATTATGGATATAAAGACCCAGTATTAAGAGCAAGTGCTTCTGCTAATAAAGAAATAGTATTTAAATGGGGGGAAATGGATTATGTTCAAAATGCAAATAAAGATAGAACAATGATTAGAACTCTTACTGCTAACTCAGATAATGGAAATATGCAAGTAGATGCACCAGTAGGTTTAGGAGCATTTGTTTCTTATTCTGGAAAAGAATATTATGAGGATGCTGGAGAATGTAGAGGTGATGGACCAGAAAAATGTGGTGACAATAAACATTATTATCAAATATTTGCAAAAGAAGAATATAATATAAAACTAAATACAATAGTTAAATATAAAAGTTTAAAAAGTTGTGTAGAAATCAAAGAAAAAGACAAAAAAGCAATTTCAGGAGTATATGAAGTAACAATATTAGGAAAGTCATTAGAAGTATATTGTGATATGGATACTGATGGGGGTGGTTGGACTTTAATGTTATCAAGTAGAGATAATGAATATAGTGCAAGTAGTAGTTCAAATCATACAACTGAAAGTAAACCTAATTATAATAATTGGGAATTAACTAATGAGAATAGTAATTTGGATATAAATGAAAACCAAAATACAAATATAATGACAAAAGCATATACATTTGTTCCTTTTAAACAAATGTTATTTAAAAGTATAACTAGTACTGATTATTCAATATATGAACATAGTGAAGTTTCATTGTTTGATAATAAAAAAGGAACAATGAAGAAAAAAACTACTAGTGATTGGCCATTTAATTTACATAGAGTTTGGAGTAGTGGAGGAATTAAAGATATAAATAGAGCAATAAGTACAGATACTATAGATATAAATGGAAGTTGTGCCCCAAGTTCATTTAGAGGTTACAAAGCTTGTGTTAAAATAGGAATAGTTGGATTAGATTATTATAGTTTCCAAAATGCAATTGGTTTTGGTATTTATGGAGAAGAGTGGTATAGGGAAAGAAATAAAATGAATGTTCCTTTTGGTTATATGAGACATAGAGGTTATGAAGTTATGAAAGGTGATATATTTGTAAGAGATAGAAAACCTTCTACTACTGTTGAACAAGAAATATTTAATGATGTAATAGTTACAAGGGAGTATAATTTATTAAATTCTTGTCAGGAAATAAAAGAAAGAAATAGTAGTACAAAAAATGGTTTATATGAAATAACTTTAGGTTCTACTATTAAAACAGTGTATTGTGATATGGAAACAAATGGTGGTGGTTGGACTCTTATTGCGAGATCAAAACCAGGTAATACAACTAAATGGGGATGTTCAAATAATCATTCATCTGATCCATTTGGATGGTTTGTTGGAACAGGGAATGTTGTTAATAAAGATAAAGAATATTCGCTTGCAGTTAGAGATTTAAAATTTACAGAAATAATGTTTGGTGATTATAAGAAAGTAGATGGTACAGATAATGAATGGGGGAATTATGTTTATAGACATCAAGTAGAAAAAGATTTCTTAAGAGCAAATTTAACCCAAAGTTATAAAATTAATTTACCTGAATCAATTAAAGGTGGAAATAATTCATTTATAATGGCAAATTATATAGGATATACTAATCAAAAAACTAATTATAATTTTAGAGATTTGACAGCAAATGGATTTGGATTATATTCAAATGGTTGGTCAACTTGTTATGGTGGTGATGGTAGTGATAAAGAGAAACAAGGTGGATATTTAAATACTAAACAAGGGATGATAATGGTTAGAGATGGAGCTCCATTAAAAGAGGAAGTTTATGAAGAAAATTTAAATATTATAAATAAAGGATTGTATAAAAATTGTACAGAAATAGAATTAATAAACCCAAGGGCAAAATCAGGTTACTATAATATAACTGCAAGAAATGAAAGACAATATGAAGTATACTGTGATATGGATACTGATGGGGGTGGTTGGATAGATGTTATAAAAACTATTCAAAAAGATCCTTCTAAAATAAAAATGTTTTTTGAAGATGATAGTATAGTTAGTTCTAAATATGCAAAAAATAAAAAAGGTGAAGAAGGGATAGTAATAGACTATGCATATGGTTCTCATCAAATACCTATACACTTAAATATAAATAAAACATTTATTTTAAACAATGTAAAAATAGCATGGAAATTACAAGGTACAGAAGATAATTATAGATGTAATTCAGGTAATTGGGTTCCATTAAATGGTCCAGGATATAATGGTAATAGTAGTGGATATAAAGCGAGTTGCAAAACAGGTTATAATTGTATTCAAGGTTCAACTAATAATGGTAATGATAAAGCGATTAGTGCAAATTATTTTAATAAAAGTATAGGTCAAAAACAATTATTAACTTGGTCTGGTTCTAATACTTCTTATGATAGAGTTTCAACTAATTGTTCAAGAGATTATGACATACCTTCTGGAAAAGCAGCATTATGGATTCCAAAATTATTATTAAAAGGTTCTATTACAGAAACTTTAGAATTAAATTCAAATTATGTAACAAAAGAATTAACAAAAGAAGAAACACAAGGGTTAAAAGATTGTTCTGAAATAAAAGAAAAATACAAAGAGGATAATTTAAAAGATAATTTTTATGAAACAAAGGAAGGAAAGAAATATTGTGATATGAATACTGATGGTGGTGGTTGGACTCTAGCACAAAGAATGACTATAGATACAAGTTCACCTGACTATTTTGAAAATCATGATGGTTTCTTAAATAAAGTAAGAGGGAAAGGAGCTACAAAAGTGATGTGGAAGGCATTTAAAAATAGAAAAGGTGATTCAAGGAATGGAGATCAACCAATGTGGGCTATTGGTACATTTGCAACAGGAAGTTATAATATAGATTCAGTATATAACATGACAAGTAGAGGTTGGAATTGGAGAATAAACAATGCATACAGAAATAACTCATTAGATTTTTATAGTATAAAAGGAAATGTTTCTTGTACTTCTGATAGACATGTTCATTTAGATTATGGTAAGAATGGGTATAATAAAACAGATATTGCAACATTCTATGGTTGTAGTTGGGATGGTGAAACTTCATACAATGCTTATTTGTTATATTTATATACAGGACATAATTACAATAGAGGATATTTTGCTAAAAGTGTTAGTAATAGATATGACCAAGGTGATAATTCTATAAGTGTATATGAAGTTTATTATAAAACAGATTTAAATACAGAAGGAAGTTTTGTAGATACTGTATTACCTGAATACAATAGTAATATATATAAAAGTTGTAAAGAAATAAAAGATGTAACAAAAACTGGTGAAAGTGGAATATATACAATAAATCCAACAGGGGTGAAAGAATTTAAAGTATATTGTGATATGGATACTGATGGGGGTGGTTGGACTATGGTTTTAAAAGTAAATAATAATAATACAACGCAATTAGGGTCTAGGGATTATAATTCTTGGATTAAAGGGAATACTTTTGGTGATACAACTAAATTAAATAATGATAGAGCATTAGGAGAAGCATATAATACTGTTTCATTTGATTCAGTTTTAATTAGAGATGTTAATAATTCATCAAATAAAGTGGCCTGGAAACATGAGAAAACATATAGTTCATTAAAATCGGTTATTAGTCAAAAACAAACAATTAGAGATGGAAAATTAATAGAGGGAAGTGAACTTGAATTAAACTATAATGCTGGTTGTGGTAATGGTGTTAGACCTTCTGGAAGATACTATGGTTTTTATGTAGATGATTACTATTATAAAAATAGATTAACAAATATGGCTGGCGCAGGGAAAACACAAAGTGGATGGCATGGTAGTATTATTGGTTGGGGGACAACAAATGGTTACTCTACAGGTTATAATACTACAGGTGGTATAGGTTCAATGAATTATTCACATTATCAATGGGATATGTCTAGACATATACATGGGTATGGAAATGGTTGTAATAAAAATACTTGGAATGGAGTAGGTTCTAAAACATTTGGATCAAATGCATTGTTTATCAGATAAATAATGTATTTTTTCTTTAATTAATAATTCTTTAATTTTATTCTATTTTATTTATTTATAATATAAATAATAAAAAAAGGATTATTAAAATGGAAAATCAAGAATATACAGAATATAGATTAGCAGATAATGAAGGAACAGAAGATAAATCAAAAAAAGAAACTGAAAAGTCTTATATAAATGTTCAAAATTTAGATGGTAAACCAATAATTACAGAAAGAATTAAGTCTAATAATGAAAAAGAAATATACACAGATTCAAATATATATTTAGAAGGTTATGAAATAGAATATAAGGACAATGATGGTTCTTGGAAAAAGTATAATGATTACTTTGAATTTGATTTAGAACCAGATTTTTTACATCTAAAAAAACAAATGAAAGAAAAATTACAAGGTTATGGGATAGGTTTTACAAATGAAGAGTTAATTGAATTAACTTTAGAAGATTTTGAAGAAGAATTTAAAGAGAAAATAGGTTTCACAAAGCATCTTACTACAGAAGTTTCATTTAATAAAGATATATCTGATCCAGACGTAGAAGAAGAAATATTAGAAAAGTTTTTAAGAGATAGAGAAGAAGAAATGATTGAAACTTTAAATCAAATGGTAAAGGAAAAATATCAAGATTATTTGAATTCTACAGAAAAATTAAAAGAAAAATTACAAGAAAAAGAAATCCAAAAATTAATAGATCAAATAAATACAGATATACCAGATACAAATAGACTTGATACAGTAAATGGGTCAAGAAAAAAATTAAAACAAATACAACAATATCAAGCTTTTTTAAAAATCTTAGAAGAGATAAAAGAAAAAGGTTATATAGAACTTGATTTTGATCCAAAACGTCCATTAAGACTTCCTATATATGATGATTTTGAAGAAAATGAAAATTTAGAATTAGATGTTTCTAATAGAATAAAAATAACTATAAAGGATTTACCAAAGTTAAAAGAAATCATAAATAATATATATAAACAAGATATAGAGTATAAAATGTTTGAAACAGATAATAATAATCAAATAAATAAAGTATATTTAGGAGAAGTAGTAAAGAGTGAAGTATTAAGAAATTTGGAAAGTAAATATATTTTAGTAAAAACTAATTTAGTATTAAAAGATGGTTTACCAAGAAACTTTATTTTAGAAAATACAGAAGATAATCCTGCATTTGTAGGTCTTAATGGAGAATCAACAACAAAACCAATACCTGATAGTAATGGTAAAATAGTATTTAAAGATGCAATAAAAAAAGGTAAAGGAAATCAAATATCGTCTGTTTTAATGAAGTATATGCCTATAGATGGTATTTCATACTTTGAAACAAAAGAAGAAATGGAAAATTATATAAAAAAAGAAATAGAATTAAAAGTTAAAAGAAAAGAAGAAAAAGAAAAATTAAAAGAAGAAAAGAAAATACAAATTACTATAGAAAAAACAAATGGTGAAATAGAACTAATAACTATAGATTTAATAGAAGTGTTTGGATTTATACCAGAAACAAAAGAGATAGAAAATTATTCAAGAATACTAAAAGAAGAAAATCTAACGATTGATTTACAAGAAGATACAGAAAGATTAAAAACAATAATTAAACAAATGTGTGGAGATAAAAGATTAAGTAAAGAAGAAATGAAAAAAGCAATAAATAATTTTTCAAATCAAATAACAAAAAAAGAAAGTAAAACAAAAACACAACAAAAAACAAAAACACAACAAAACAAACCAACATTTAATCCAACAATGGGAATATAGAAATTAAATGATAGAATATATTGAAAAAAAATGTATTTGTAATAGAAAAAGAAGGATTTGAGAAAAAAGTGATAAATAAGTATAGAAACTATATTGTAAATTAATAGTTAATTAAAAATCCACATAAAAGAAAGAAATATACTAAAGATAGTTTTTTTTATAATGCATACTACAATAGTATGCATTGTTTTGTTATTTTTAATGTTAAAATTAAAAAACTTTAAAAAAATGATAATCATTTGAAAATATAATAAAATTGATAATAGATAAAAATGATAATATAATTTTAAAAATAAAAAATTCAAATGATAATGAAATTGAAAGAAAAATAAAAATCATTTATTAAAACTTTAAAAAAAAGAATAGAATAATTAATATTTTATAAAGTTTGTTTAGATATAATAACAAAAAACAAACAAAAGGAAGAAAATGAAAAAAGTTATATTAGTGGTATTAGCAATTTATATGACTGTGATTACAGTGTATGGAAAAGTAGAATTAGATTCTTGTAAAGGATGTCATGGACAAAACTTTGAAAAAAAAGCATTAGGTAAATCATACATTGTATCTGAAATGTCTCAAGAAGATGTAACTAATGCATTAATAGGTTATAAAGATAAAACATATGGTCGTTCTATGAAAGGTATTATGGTTGGTCAAATTAAGGATTATACTAATAAAGAATTATCAGAAACAGGTATAGGTAAAAGTATAGCATTTGCAGGTAAAGATATACCAACATATGATGATTTATTGAATCAAATAAAAGAATTAAAAGAACAAAATCAAGAATTGACAAAACAAAATCAACTTTTAAAAAAAAATAAAAAATATTCTTTAAAAGATAAATAGATTAAAAAACAAAAAAAAAAAATTATAATAACTTAATAAATTAAGGGGAACTAATATGGCAGTAAAAATTACTGATATTTGTATTTGTTGTGATTCTTGTATAGATGAGTGTCCAACAAATTCAATTGTTGATGAAAGTGAAAATCCAAATGGGGACAATATTTATTTTGTAGATAATGAAACTTGTACAGAGTGTATAGGAAATAACCCTAACCCTACTTGTGCAGAAGCATGTCCAACAGAAGGTTGTATTGTTTGGGATAATCCAAAAACAGAAAATAAAATTCATGGTCAAGCTTGTGAAGATTAATTTCTAAAATAAATATGAAAGTTAAAAAGGGTGGAGTAATTTCCACCCTTTTTTTATTAGTGTTTATTAAAATAATGTGATTTATTCAATTTAACTTGACTTTTTTTTTTTTTTTCATTTTATTTTTTTTTAAAAAAATAATATAAATTATTTTATTATCTGAATATAAATAAAGATTGTCTATTAGAAATCTTGTAAAAATGTGAATATTTGCCTTAGGGAATATAAATAATAATTTATAAACTAATTAATTATTTTATTAAAATAATTAACAAAAACTTACAAACATATACAAAATAATAATAAACAAAAAAAATATTCAGTACTAAATAATGTTATCTCAAATATAAAAGGTATTAAAATGAATAAAAATATAATTAGTCCATTAAATCTAATGGAAGTAATGGAACAAATGTTTGATGATTTAGGTGTAGGTTCAAATGGGGTAGAAGAATTATTCCAAAATAAAAAGAATTATACTAATTACCCACCAAGCAATATTATAGAATATAATAACGAAATTAAACCATATTGGGAAATTCAATTAGCATTGGCTGGTTGGGATAAAGAAGATATTGCAATTTCAATTGAAAATAAAGAAACTTTAAAAATAGTTGGAACAAAAAAATTAAAGATATGTGAAACTGAAAAAATTAGATTAATACATAAAGGTATTGCAGATAGAAACTTTGAAAAGGGTTATAGTTTTACACAACAAATAGAAAAAGTAGATATAGAATTAGAATGTGGTATTTTATATGTAATGGTGTCATTAAAAGAACAAATAGATGAAATTAAAGTGATAGATTGGAAAAAAAAGTAAAAATACTTAATATTAAATTATTGAGAGTAAACTCGTAAAAATCTATTCAAGGTGAATATAAAAAGAAGAAAACTTTTAAAGTTATATTTTATATAAATTAAATATAATTGGTTTTTGAATAGTAATAGTTATTTTTTAATATTACTATTTAATTTAATAATATAAGTAGTGTCTTTCAAAGAACTACTATAAATAAAAATTAAAATAATTTAAAGGAATTAATTATGGCAATGATCGGAATAGATTTAGGAACAACAAACTCTGCAGTAGCAGTTTATGAAGGTGGGGAAGCAAAAGTTATCCCTAATAAAGAAGGTAAAAATACAACTCCTTCAATTGTAGCATTTACAGATAAAGGTGATATCCTTGTAGGTGATAGTGCAAAAAGACAAGCAATTACAAATCCAGAAAAAACAATTTTCTCAATTAAGAGAATTATGGGTCTTATGATGGATGAAGAAAAAGCAAAAGAAGCAATAGAAAAAGTTGGTTATAAAATTGTATCAAAATCAGGTGCAGTAGCAGTTGAAATTGCAGGTAAAGTATATACTCCACAAGAAATATCAGCAAAAATTCTTGCAAAATTAAAAACAGATTCAGAAGCATATTTAGGTCGAAACATTGACTCTTGTGTGATTACGGTACCAGCATATTTTAATGATAGTCAAAGAAAAGCAACAATGGAAGCAGCAACGATTGCAGGTATGAAATGTGAAAGAACAATCAATGAACCAACAGCAGCAGCACTTGCATATAGTATTGATAAAAAAGAAGAAGAAAAAGTAGTAGTATATGATTTTGGTGGTGGTACAATGGATGTATCTGTATTAGAAGTAGGTGATGGTACAATAGAAGTATTATCTACAGATGGTAACGCATTTTTAGGTGGTCAAGATATTGATTTAAAAATTATTGACTTTTTAAAAGAAGAATTTAAATCAGATACAGGAATTGATTTAAGTAATGATAAAATGGCAACACAAAGACTATTTGATGAAGCAGAAAAAGCTAAAAAAGAATTAAGTAGTGCAATGGAAATAGAAATTAACTTACCATTTATTACTGCTGATGCAACAGGACCAAAACACTTGGTTAAATCATTAACAAGGTCTAAGTTTGAAAGTATGATAGAAGATATTGTAGAAGAAACAATAGAACATGTTGAAACAGCATTAAAAGAAGCAGAAGTTGAAAGTTCAGAGATAAAAGAAGTAATTATGGTTGGTGGTTCTACAAGAGTTCCATTGGTAATCAAAAAAGTAGAAGATTTCTTCCAAGGAAAAAAACTAAATAATAGTGTTAATCCAGATGAGGTTGTGGCAGCAGGAGCAGCTATTCAAGCAGGCGTACTTTCAGGTGATGTAAAAGATGTATTGTTGTTAGATGTAACACCATTATCATTAGGTTTAGAGACTATGGGTGGAGTTATGACAAAACTAATAGATAAAAATACAACAATTCCTGTAAAGAAAAGTCAAGTATTCTCAACAGCCCAAGATAATCAACCAGCAGTAAGTGTAGTTGTTGGACAGGGTGAAAGAGAATTTATTAAAGATAATAAAAACTTAGGGACTTTTGAATTAGGTGATATTGCTCCTGCTCCTAGGGGAGTTCCACAAATTGAAATTACATTTGATATTGATGCAAATGGTATTTTAAATGTATCTGCTAAAGATAAAGCAACAGGAAAAGAGAATAGTATTACAATTTCTGGTTCTTCTGGTCTTTCAGATGAAGAAATTTCAAAAATGGTTAATGAGGCAGAGGCAAATAAAGAAACAGACAAAAAACTTAAAGATCTAGTAGATACAAGAAATAGAGTTGATGCTTCGATAGCTCAGGCAGAAAAGTTTATAACTGAAAATGAAAATGTAGATACAACAGCATTAAAAATTATAATTGAAGATGGGAAAAATGTTTTAGAAACATCAGCAGATAACAAAGAAAAATTAGAAAAAGTAGAAAAAGATATTATGGAACAACTACAATTATCAATGCAACAAGCACAACAAGGTTCTTGTTCTGAAGGTTCTTGTAATCCAGATAAATCAAAGAAAAAAGTTGATGAAGATATTATAGACGCTGAAGTAGAGTAGTAAAAAAACTCAAAAGTAGTTTAAGGGAAAATTATCCTTTAAACTGCTTTATATACAATAAAGAAATAAGGATAGTTTTGTCAAATAAAAATTATAAAGATTTTCCTAAAAAGTTAACAAAAAAATATATAGAAGAAAATCTATACACTAAAAGTAAAAAAAATTTTAATACAAACCTATTTAAATTGTTTGAAATACCTAATGAATACAATTGGTGTAAAACGAAAGGTGAATATCTAAATTGTATATTATTAAATATAAAAGAAGAACCAAAATGTAAAAAAGAAAATTGTAATAATTCTGTATCATATAATTCAAGAATAAAAGAAAAATATAGAGAATGTTGTTCTCAAGAATGTAAAAATTATAAAAAAATCATAGAAAAAGCAAGAGAAACAAAAAAGAAAAAATATGGGAATGAAGTATATGTAAACACTGAAAAAGCAAAAGAAACAAAGAAAGAAAAATATGGAAATGAAGTATATGTAAACCCTGAAAAAGCAAAAGAAACAAAGAAGAAAAAATATGGAAATGAAAATTATAATAATATAAGAAAAACAAAAGAAACGAAGAAAGAAAAATATGGGAATGAAGTATATGTAAACCCTGAAAAAGCAAAAGAAACAAAGAAAGAAAAATATGGAAATGAAAATTATAATAATATAGAAAAGAACAAAAAAACTTGTTTAGAAAAATATGGAGTTAATAATTATTCAAAAACTATAAAATATAAAAAAGAACAATCTAAAAGATTGAGAGAAAAAAGTATAGAAACAATAAATAAAAATAATATATCTCAAAAACATATTAAAAATTATCAAAACTTAACAAAAGAATATATAGAAACTTATTTTTTATTAAAAGATAATAAAATAAAATTAAATGAAATGTGTGAATATTTCAATATAACAAATACAACTGTATATAGTTATTTGAAGAAGTTTAAAATAAAATATAAAAGAAAAACTAATATGGAACTTGAATTAAATAATATATTTAAGAATAGTTTTGAAATTAATAAAAGAGATATATTAGTATTTGATAAGGTAGAAAATCAAAAAATCAAAAAAGTAAATTTAGAATTAGATTTATATTCTGAAGAAAAAAAAATAGGAATAGAATATAATGGTTTAATGTTTCATTCATTTGGTTGTTCAAAACATTCAATCTTCAATAATAGTATAGAAGAAAATCAAAATAAAGAAAATCATCTATTGAAAACTGATTTATGTGAAGAAAAAGGAATACAATTATTTCATATATTTGAAAATGAATGGTTAAATCCAATTAAAAAAAATATCTGGAAGTCTATAATTAATAATAAATTAAATATAACAAAACCAAAAAGAATATTTGCAAGAAAATGTTATATAGAAAATTTAAGTGATAAAGAAAAAAGTAAAAAACTAACAAATAAGAAGAAGTTAGAAAATAATAAACTTTGTAATATTTTTGAAAAAAATAATCACCTACAAGGAATGGGTAAATCAAAAATAAAATTAGGATTATTCTTTGATTTAGAAACTGAAGTATTTAATGAAGAAACAAAAAAAATAGAAATAAAAAAAGAAAAAAAAATGTTAAGTTTAATGACATTTGGATTAAGTAGATTTTCAAAAGAATATGAATATGAATTAATAAGGTTTTGTACTAAAGTGGGATATCAAGTAATTGGTGGAGCCTCAAAATTATTAAAACATTTTGAAAGACAATATAGTCCCAAAAGTTTAGTAAGTTATGCAAATAGAAGATGGTCATTAGGTAATTTATATAAAAAATTAAATTTTACTTTAAAACATAAATCAAAACCAAATTTTTTTTATTTTAAACCAAGTAATATAGAAAAATCAAAACAAGAAATAGAGATACTTGAAAGTAGAAATAAATATCAAAAATATAAATTAAAAGAATATTTTAAAAAAAAGAACAATTTAAATATTAAAAAATTTGATGAAGAAAAAACTGGAAATCAAAATATGTATGATAATGGATTTAGAAGAATTTGGGATTCTGGAAATATAATTTTTTATAAAATATATTAAATGATTATATTTTAACATTTTATGATATATTGATAATACTAAAAACAAATAAAAAAGGTATCTAAAATAGGTACCTTTTTTATTTTAACAGAAAATCAATTATTAATTCCATTGTTTTTTATTCAGAAAAAGAATGTATCCAAACAGGTTCATTACCAGTTTTAATACTAAACTCAATTTTAGCTTCTTTTAATTTTTTTTCATTTTCTTTAATCTTGTTTTTAAGTGATTTTAATTTTGTAATATCAGTTTCAGTAATAATAAAAGAGATATCATCACAAATAGGACAATTCAAAATTTCAGATTTCATATTATATATAGTGTCAAGTACATTAATTTCTTGAGTTTCAATTTTTTTAATAATTCTTTCTAATGAAATATCAACATTTTTAATATGAAAATCTTTGTTTATAGAAGATTTACAATTAGAACAACCTTTTAAATTGCTTTTTTGTTCAGATAATTTCTTTAACATATTTTCAGGGAAGCAAGTGTAGTTTTCTATAGATTGAAGAAGTTTTTCATTTAAATCAACAAAAATTGAAGAAGAGTTGAAATCTCCTAATGGTTTTAAATATTTAGTAGCAACCGAAGGATATATTTTATTTATATCTTCAAAATATGTTAATGCATCATCTTTTGATGGGAAAGTAATGTCTCTTATAATTGTTCCTTCTGGTAAAAGTACTTGTATTTCAGATATTGATTGTTCTTTGTATTCTAAATTATTCAAATTATAATCCTTATATTATTTATTAAATAATTATAAAAATAATAAAGACTTTTATGAAAAATAAAAGGTTTAAAATATTTGTAATAAAAATAATTATAATAAAAATATGAAAAAGACAATATTAAGAGATAAATTACCAGAGATAATAAAAAAGTTAAATAATACATTAAATAGTGTAAATCCTAAAGCAGCAGCAAAAATATTAGGAGCAGGTATTATTGGTTCAATGTTATTATTTGGTACAAATATAAATGCTGTAGAACCTTCAGCGTTTGCTGGTTATAATGAACAACAAGGTAAAGTAGAAAACAAAAATAAAGAAACCAAAGAATATAATCCTCAAATGTATAGTAATGATAATAGATCAGCATTTGGTAATGGTATAAGTGTAACAAATAAAGTCAAAGGAATCAAACAAGAAGTAAGAAGTCCAACCCCTGAAAAAGAACAAGAGAACAAAATAGTAGATAATTCTATGTTTGAAGATATTTTAATTATTAATGAAATAAATAATCAAATAGATGAATTATTTGAAAAAGTAAAAACAAATAACTTTACATTGGAAGAAATTAAAGAAGTTAAAAGATTAGTAAAAGATACAGAAAAAATTAATAAAAAAACTCTAATAAAAGAAAATCAAAAATTAAAAATAATAGAAAATGTTTTATTTGATAAAGATTTTTTGAAAGATTATGTAGGTAAGAATAATACCCTTTATAGTGTATCTAAAAATAATTACAAAAACTATAGAGGGACATTAGAAGGTAAAATTTCAAGTGAAAAAATTAATAATTATTTAGATATATTGATAAAACAAAATCAATTAAAGAAATCAAATAATGGAAAAATAATATATGGTGAAAAGCAAGAAATAATAATACCAATTAAAGAAATTAAAGAAGTCCAAAAAAAAACAGAAACAATGGTTGAAGAACGAATAGAGAAAGGTACAACTGTATATCAATTAATGTTAAAAGGTTGGGGTAAATTAGGACAAGCAGAAAAAAACATTATTCAAACAAAACAAAGATTTTTAGAATATATAATAGATAGTAATAATATAAAAGATCCAACAAAATTAAAAATAGGAACACAAATAATAATAAAAACAGATATAAATAACTTAAAAGGATATTTTTATTCAAATATTGATAGTGTAGAAGAAAATGAAGAAGGTGAATTAGAATACAAAAAAACAAAAATAGCAGAATTTAAACCAATAATAAAAACAAACTTAAAAGATTTAGCAAAACAAAAACTTCAAACAGCAAAAACAATAAAAGATTTATTTAAAAATATAAATGTATCACTAGATATTAGTGATAGTATTAAAAAGTTAGAAAGAAAAATCAAAGAAATGGAATTAGAAAAAAAAGAAGAAGAAAACAAGAAACAAGAAAATCAAATAAGTAATGAAGAATGGATAAAAAAACTTAAAAAAGAAAAAAAGAAGTTAAATTATAAAAAAACATATCAAAAAATAAAAAAGAAACAAGAAAAGAAAAAAAGAACAACCTACAAAACAGATAAAAAAATTAATAATAAATTAATTCAAACAAAGAAAGAATATATTGAAAGGTTAAATAAAAGAGGACTAAATGTAGAAGAACTTATATCAAATGTAGAGATAGCAATTGAAGCAGTTTATGGGATAGATTTAGATGAAGATATAAAAAATATTTATATAAATGGAAGGTTACAAGTTATAGATTTAGAATCAAATTTTAATTTAGATGCATCTAATGATAAAACTAAAGTAGAAAAATCTTATGGTTTAGGACAGATAAATATTCAAGCAGAAGGTAATAGAACTGAACTATTAAATAATTTAAGGTATGCAATTCAAAGAACAACAGATAATACAAGTAAACAATATATAAAAAAGGTATATGAAACCTTTGAATCATTAATAAATAATGTTGAATATGCAAAGAAGAAATATGGTTCAAAATCTTCACAATATAAAAATCATATGAATGAATTAAAAGAAGAATTAAAAGATAAAGATAATAATGGTTTTAATAATACATTGTTACAAGAGGTAATAACTAAAGCAAAAAGTTATTATAAAAAACCTAAAAGATTAAATAGAAAACCAAATAAAATTAAAAAAGTTTTTAAAAGAATGGTTAGAAGTCATAAATTATATTCATTAGATAAATACTATGAAGGTTTAGAAGGTGGAGAACAAAAAGCATTTTTAATTATGTTAAATAATCAAATAGCATATAATGGATTTGATATAGTAAGGAATAATACACATTATTTAGAATTTTTAATGAAAAGACATAATAAAAATATTATGAATAGTAAAAATTTTATTGCAACAAATGATTATATGATTCAATCAGATAAAAGAACAAAAAAACCAGAAAAAATTATAATAACATAATAAACTACCACATACTAAAGTGTGTAGGTTTTCATATCTTATTTTTGCTTCATATTGTGTTTCTTGGTGAAGTTATATTAACATTTTTAATATTAGTTTAAGAAATCATGTTCATTTAATATTAGATTTTTTTTTAACATTATCAAAAAAAGTTTTTCGGTGTTGTAACATTTTATTGTCTTCATGATATTTAGTAAGACCAGGAGATAAAGTTTTTGTCTTAAAAGTAAGCAAAACAGTTATAAGTAAAAAGAAAACAACAATATAAATATATAAAGGTTTATTTGATTGTTTTCTTTTTTGAGGGTATTTATTTATTTCATTCATTTTATACTTCCTTTAATAGGAGTATAAAAAGTATTTAAAGGATTATTAAAAATAACATCTAAAAATTATAATTAAAATTAATTCCAATGTAAGTTTCTTCTTTAATAGGATTTAAACCACAATCTATAGCTTGTGCCATTGTAAGTGGTTTAGCTTCTTCACCATAAAGTGAATGTGAACCAGTATAATCATATCTCATATTTAATAAACTTAATTCCATATCAATGTTTTCTGTAATAGGTGTTTCAAGTTTAATTTCTTTTGAAACACCTCTAGTGTTGTATTTATTTATTCTATTTTTAACTAATGAAGTATTTGTCCAGAACTTACTACCTTTAGTCCATTCCATAGTAATTTTACCTTCTAAAATAGTTAAAGGGATACTACCACCAACAACCCAAGAATAACCTTTTTTAGATTCTTCATTTCCTATTAAAGAAACCCATTCAGTAGGAACATTATTAATAACATTAAATAATTCTTTATTAAGTATTTCATTATCATTAGTAATGGTTTGATTAATTAAGTTTCCTTCAGGGTTTAATTCAACATTAGTATGATAAGTGTCATTTAGGTCATCTAATATTTCTAACAAATGACAATAATAACAATCTAAGATCATATCTTCTTCAGTTAAATTATTTAATTTCATATAATTCATTTTTTCAAAATAAAAAGCAGTTTCTGTAGGAGTTTTATTTTGTAAATCTTCAATATTATTCAATTCATCAGAAATCAAATCATCACTTGTAGTACAAAGTTCTAATTGTTTATATTTTTTAAATGGTAAAGTTTTTGAAAATGCAAAACTTGCATAAACATTAGTTTGATTTAAAAATGTTTGTAATGAAGTATCGGTTTTTGAAGATAATCTTTTTATGTCAAGTCTTGCTTGTGTATTTATAATACTACCTAATGATTTATAAGAAAGATTTGTATTTAAATTTTGAATAGCCTTAAAACCTTGGAATCCTTCATCTGTAAAAGTAGGTTCAAGTTTTGAAACTAAACCATTTCCATTTAAAGTAAAGTCTTCATTTAAAGTTCCTTCAGCCATAGCAAATCCTGGAACATGTGTACTTCTATAAGCATTGAAACTAATTTTTAAATGGTTATTTTCAAAAGGTATTAAATAAACACCAAAAATATTATTATCTTCATATTCTGTAGTAGTGTTTTTAGTATTAAAAGCATCTTGTTCCAAAGTATTATGTAAATTTAAATAATCTTCAAAATTATTATTAAATGCTCTTGCATAATAAAAACCAATATTTAAACCAGAAATAGTAGTAGAATTTTCAAGGTCAAAATTAATTAAAGCAGAGTCAAAAGAACCATATAAAGACTGGTTTATAGTATCATCGTTAGAGATAGGATTTAAAATTTGTCTACCTATTTTTATAGTTGAAAAAGGTGTATTATTATCATTGAAAGTAGTGTGTTGAAGATATATTTCATCTAAATCTACAGATAAAGAATTAATCATAATGTTATTGTCAAATTCACTGGCAAAATTAGAACCAATTCCAAATTTTTTATTAATAATAATATTACTATTTAAAGATAAATTGTTATTTATTTTATAATTTAATTTGTTATCTGAAATAAAAGATAAAATATCTTTATTTTCTTTTTTATTTCCTTCAGCTTTAGTTACATAAAGTGATTCATTGGTAACTTTAAAAGAAGGTTCTAAAGTAAATCTATTTATACTTGATTTGGTTAATAAAAGATTATTTTTAACACTTAAAAGTTCTGTTTTTAGTGTATTGATAGAATAATTAAGATTGTCATTTTGTGTAACTAAAGTTTGATTAATTTGAACAATATTTTCTTCTTTTTTTTCAATATGATTTATCTTTTTTTCAAGATTTTGAATAGTTTTTTCTTTCTTTTTTAGATTTTTTTGTAACAATTTTATATCTTTTCTATCATTTGAAATAATGTTATCTTTTTTCTTTAATTTTTCATTAATATTTTTAATTATTTTTTTCATTTCTTCTGTTTCTTTTTGTTGTTTTTGTATAGAAATAGTTAGATTGTTTATTTTTGTTTCAACAGATTCATTTATTGATATATTAATTTTATTATCTTCTTTTGTTGGAGAATTTTTAAGAACATCATTACTAGCAAAAAGGATAGTAGAAGCAATAACACTTATTACAATTTTTTTCATATTAAGAACCTTTGAAAAATACTAATGTGTAGTATTTTTTTTACTAAATTATAAGAAGAAGAATAACAAAAAGTACTTTTTTTTTCTAAAATATAAAAAGTTACTTTGAAAATTTAATTTTTTTCCTTTTGTATAATTGAAAAATATAAATAAATATTATAATAAATAATAAGGTTAAAAAGAATGAGGGTGTTACATATGAATATATAGCAAATACTTCAGGGATTAGATGTTCTGAAAATGATAACCTGATTTTATATGGATAAAAAATGTTAAATACATTAGAAAAACATATAATAGTTAAAAAGGATAAAAAATGTTAAATAAATTAAAAAAAAATATAATAGTTAAAAAGGATAAAAAATGTTAAATACATTAAAAAAATATATAATAGAAGCTGGAGAAACAATAAAAGAAGGTTTTTCTAAACCAAAGGAAGTCACTATAAAGACAACAGAAATTGATTTAGTAACAGAATATGACGTAAATGTTGAAGAGTTTTTAAAAACAAAATTTAAAGAAAATTTCCCTGATTTTATTTTTATAGGAGAGGAAAGTGATAATTTAGAAGAATATATTAATAAAAAAGATTTGAAAAATTATTTTATTGTTGATCCTATTGATGGAACAACAAACTTTATAAAAGGGTTTCCATATGTTTCAATATCTGTAGCAGTTTATAAGGACAACAAACCATATTTAGGTATAGTCTATAATCCAATAATGAATGAGTTTTATCATTCATTTGCAGGTTCAAATGAATCTTTTTTAAATGAAAAAAAGATAAAAGTAAGTAAAAAAGAACCTGGTGTTTTGATTAATGCTACATATCAAAGTCACAAAAAACAAAATCCAAAACAAGAAGAGATAGATATAATTAATGATTTGGAATCTACTTATTTAGAAAAAAGAGTATTACACTCAGCAGCATTAGAGATGTGTTATGTAGCTAAAGGTGTTTTTGGAGTTTATGCAACTAATCATATAAAACCATGGGATATCGCTGCAGCAAAAATAATATTAGAGGGTGCAGGAGGAATTGTTAAAGATTTATTTAATAAAGAACTAAATGTTTTAAAAGTAGAAACAATAAAAGCATTTAGTAAATAAATCTATATAATTTAGAGAAAGATTCAGTAAAATTAATTATTTACTGAAAAACTTTTTCTTATTTTTTTTGTCTTTAAGGAATTCTTCTATAATTTCATTATAAGCTATCTATCCATTCATAATTAAATGAAGATATGTTTAATTCTGCTGAATAACACTTATTACAATTTTTTTCATATTAAGAACCTTTAAAAAATACTAATGTGTAGTATTTTTTTTACTAAATTATAAGAATAATAATAACAAAAAGTACTTTTTTTTCTAAAATATAAAAAGTTACTTTGAAAATTTAAATTTTTTCCTTTTGTATAATTGAAAAATATAAATAAATATTATAATAAATAATAAGGTTAAAAAGAATAAGGGTTAATAATGTTTAAAATAATAATAATGATGATAGGTATAATTATAACAAACTTGTTTGCAAGTACAAAAGTATCATACAATGAAACAACAAATAAATTAAAAATAGAAAACAATGATACTTTAAATAAAGTAAATGAAATATATTCATATACAGATTTGTTTACAATTAAGGTAAATCAAGAAAAAACAACAACAAAAGAACAAAGTCTTCCACCAGGGAAATATAGAATAAGAATATTCAATACTTCAAATAAACAAATACAAATAATAGATAATTTGGTGTTAGGGAAAATTGAAAATACAGGTTTTACTCATAGTTACAATAATGGTAAAATAAAAGTAAATAATACATCACCGAATGGAAAACTATTTAAAATCACAATAAAAAATATATTTGAAACAGATGCTTTAGCATTAGACCAAAGATGTAGTTCTCTATATGAAGGTGAAGTTATTCCAGGTGTATATGATGTTACTTCGTATGTAAGAAATGAAGAAGGTCTTTATATACCAAGTAAAAAAAGAATAAAAATAGGTAATGTTAAAGCAATTGAAAATACAGGTTTCATAAATGGTTATACTAATGGTTCTTTAACATTACAAAATGAAGAAACAGAAGGGAAAGGTTATAAATATGAAATAACTGACCTAAATGGAAATATAGTAAAAACATTAAACTCAAGTACATCACAAATATCAGTAAAAGTTAACCCAGGTGTTTATACAGTAAAAACCCAAATATTAAATGAATATAACCAATGGAAACCATATACAAAACAAATAACAGTTGGTGATATACCAACAATTATAAATACAGGTTTCACAAATGATTATACTAATGGTTCTTTAACATTACAAAATGAAGAAACAGAAGGGAAAGGTTATAAATATGAAATAACTGACCATAATGGAAATCAAATAAAAACAATTAATACAACTACACCACAAATATCATTACAAGTAAATCCAGGTGTTTATACAATAAAAACCCAAATATTAGATTATTATAACCAATGGAAACCATATACAAAACAAATAACAGTTGGTACTGTTGAAACAGTAGAGCATGAAGGTTTTAATGTAAGGTTTTATAATTCAAATATTTGTGAAAATAACAAACCCTTATCAACAATTAGAGTTACAAATAATCAAGATTCAGAAAAATACATATATACAATTAGAAATGGAAGAGATATAATAGAAAGTGTAATATCAAAATCAAAAACAAGAGATATAAATGTTTTAAGTGATAAAACATATACAATTACTACTTTTATTTATGACACAGAATATAAAAAATGGATAAAAGCTCCATTACAAGTGGTTGAAACTGTAAGTACAGCAGGTGAAAAATCAAACTGTTTAACAAATATAGAAAATGAAGGGGCAAATTCTTTATTTACTGCATATGGGGTAGACCAATGTAATATTAAACATTTTCCAAAAGGAAAATTAACTATTACAATGAAAAATGAAGTTAATTCAACAAACAAATATAAATATTTATTAGTGGATACAAATGGGAATACAGTCATTAATGCAAGTACTGATTCAAATAAAATAGTTGTAAATAATATTAGTTCAAATGAAAAATATACTTTAACTACACAAATTTCACAAAATAATAAACCATATGTAAGTAAAACAGAAACAAAATTAATTACTGCAACACAAACAGAATTAAATTTTTGTAGTATTACTACAACTAAATATGTAGAAACATATAATCAAGAAAATAAGACATGGACAATTACTCAAAAACCTTATAGAGGTGAAAAGTGGAAAACAGAAATATATGATCAAATAAGAAATAAGACATATAATATAGTATCAACAACAAATACTACTACTACATTAAAAAATATAGAACCAGGTAGATATGATGTTAAGAATTATGTTTTAAATGAATATGGTAAATGGATTTATTCAACTAATACTGTTAATATTGGTACATTGGATAAGGTAATAAATACAGGATTTGACAATACATACAATGATAGAACAAAACAAATAGATATTAGTTCAAAAACTTCAAATGCAAAATCATATAGATATATTATAGAACCTATTAATGGTAATACAAGGTATGATTCTGGTGAAATAGAATTAAAAACAATGAGACAACCAATAGAAGAAGGTACATATACAATAAAAGTAATGGTACAAAATGAATATAATGAATGGTTGACTACAACTGAATCAATAACTATTGGTGAAAATCAACATATAACTAATCAAGGTTTTGATACATATTACAAAGAAGGAAGAATATATATTTCATCAAAAACTCCAAATGCAAATGGGTATGAATATATAGTTACAAAAAAATCTGACTCAACAGTTATAAATAGTGGGAAAATTAGTAATAATATATTTAATAGTGTGATAGAAACAGGTATATATATAGTAAAAGTAAATATTAAAGATGAATATAATAAATGGCAACCATATACAAAAGAAGTAACAATTGGGGAACAAGATAAAGTTGAAATTATAAATGAAGGAACAACAAATATTTATAATTCAAGTAGTAGAGTGTTTAGAACAACAAATATTAGTAAAAATGCAAAAGAATTTTATCATTATTTGGTAAATGATGATACAGGAGCTAAATATAGAAGTGGCTGGACAAGTGAAAGTACTTGGGATTTTAATAATGTAGAACCTGGTAATTATAGTATTATATCATATGTTAAAGATCATAATGGTAATATATTAAAAAATTATGTACAAAAAACATTAGGTAATCCAATCATATATAAAGACTTTACTTTTAATTATGATATTAATCAAAAAATATTAAATATGACAAATAATACACCAAATGCAACAAAAATATATTATTATGCAGTAAATAAAACAACTGGAGTTAAATATAGAAGTGGTTGGACAAGTGAAAGTACTTGGGATTTTAATAATGTAGAACCTGGTAATTATGAACTAACTTCATATATAAGAGACCATAATGATAAATTATTAAAAAAAGTTAAGACTTCATTGTTAGGTGGTAAAATAATAAATAAAGGTGCAACTTATGATTATGATTCAAGTTCAAAATCATTTAATGTAACAAACCTTACAACAGGTGCAACGCAATTTTATCATTATCTAGTAAATAAAATTACAGGTGTTAAATATAGAAGTGGTTGGACAAGTGAAAGTACTTGGGATTTTAATAATGTAGAACCTGGTAAATATAGTGTAATATCATATATAAAAGATTATGAAAATAAAGTCTTAAAAGTCGAAATAGACGCAACATTAGGTAATCCAATCATAGAAGAGATATTAACTAATGATGGTTATACATACAATTATAATGAAACAACAAAAGAATTAACAACAACAAATATAACAAAAAAAGCAACACAATTCTACCATTATATAAAAGAATTAAATACAGGTAAAAAATATGCGTCAAATTGGACAACAAAAAGAATGTGGAATTTTGGTAGTATTCCAGAAGGTCATTATGTAATTATATCATATATAAAAGATCATAATGGAAAGTTATTAACTAAACATGGTTATCATCATTTAGGTACAGTAACAAAAATACCAGAGAATGAAGGGTTTACATATAATTATAAAGAAGATATAAAAACATTAACTATGACAAATAGTACACCAAATGTAAAAGATTTTTATCACTATGTTGTAAATGTAGTAACAGGTGTTAAATATAGAAGTGGTTGGACAAGTAAGAATACATGGAATTTTGCTAATGTGGAACCTGGTAAATATAAAATAACTTCATATATAAAAGACCATAATGCAAAAATCTTAAAAAAAGAACAAGAAGTTACTTTAGGTAATCCAATAGTAATAAAAATTGAAGAAAATGAAGGATTCACGTATAAATATAATGAAAGTACTTCAGAATTAACAACAACAAATATAACAACAAAAGCAACACAATTTTACCATTATATGAAAAACTTAAATACAGGTGTTAAATATAATTCAAACTGGACAACAAAAAGAACATGGAATTTTACAAGTATTCCACAAGGTAATTATGTAATTGTATCATATATAAAAGATCATAATGGGAAGTTATTATCTAAACATGGTTATTATTATTTAGGTTCTGTAACAGAAATACCAGAGAATGAAGGGTTTACATATAATTATAAAGAAGATATAAAAACATTAACTATGACAAATAGTACACCAAATGTAAAAGATTTTTATCACTATGCTGTAAATGTAGTAACAGGGGCTAAATATAAAAGTGAATGGACATCTAAAGGTACTTGGAATTTTGCAAATGTAGAAGCAGGTAAGTATGAATTAACTTCGTATATAAAAGACCATAATGCTAAACTTTTAAAGAAAGTTCAGTCAGTTATATTAGGGAGTAATCAAACATTATTAACACATAAAGGGATTACAACAGAATATTTTAAAAATAGTTGTGATAATAATAATAATTTAGAGGGTAACTTAAAAATCACTTCTTCAAATACAGAAATAAATTATTTCAATTATATAATTACAGATGAAATAGGTAACATAGTAAAAAATGTTACGTTAAATGAAAATGAATATATATTAGAAAATATTAATCCAAGTAAAAAATACTTTATAAAGATTGGTTTAAAGGAACATTTAAATCATGAGTGGAGTTATAAGAATTATAATTATACAACAGAATTAACACAAGAACAAGAAATAATTTGTAATAAAGTTGAAAATAATGGTTCAGATATTGAATATACAATTAAAACAGGGAACTTTTCTTGTACAGAAGATAATATTCCATATGCAATATTAAATATACAAAATAAAACTCTTAATATTAATAAGTATAGATATGTAATAGAAAACTATGATGGAGAAATTATTAAAGATTATTATTCTTATGATAAAAACTTTACATATAGTGTTCCAGCAGATACAACATATAAAGTAAATACTTATGTATTTGATGAAAAAACAAATACATATTTACCTTTTGAACAACAAGTAGAAGTAACTTCAACACAAACTGACAAAGATAATTGTCAACCATTAAAAGATTTAGGTGTTTCAGTTACATTTATAACAAATACTTCAGGAGAAAAATGTACAAGTGAAGATATTCCAGTTGGAAAAATGTATCTTACACATTTAACTGCAGGTAGTTTAAGTTATAGTTTTACAATAAAAAATGGTCAAAATCTTGTTTATGAAACAAGTACAACTTCTCAACAAATTACAACAGGTAATGTTGTACATGGAGTAGTTTATACAGTTGATTATTCTATAAAAGACCCTAAAACAGGAAATTGGATAACTGGAAGTCAAAATGTGACACCAGAAGCAACAGAAAAAGAACAAAAAGATTGTCAAATAGTTAATAATGAGGGTGTTACATATGAATATATAGCAAATACTTCAGGGATTAGATGTTCTGAAAATGATAACCCAATAGGTACATTAAATTTAGTTCATGGTACAGAGGAAGCAAAATCATGGATAATAAAAGTATATAATGAAGCAGGTAATTTATTGTATGAACAAAATAATGTAAATAGACATATAACATTAACAAACTTGGAATCAACAAAAAGATATTTAGTTGAATCTTCAGTACAAGATATTAAAAAATTATTATGGATATCAAAAGAAAACTTAATTATTCCAGCAGGTGATGAAGAATCAATTAATTTCTGTTCACCTATATCAAATACAGGTGTAAGTTGGTCTCATACATTAAAACAAAATAAAGATGCATGTACAGAATCAGGAAATTTAAAAACAGTTGTAACATTAGTTAATAATACAATGGATACAAATAAATATAGATTTAAAGTTATAGATATTAAAAATGGTAATATAATATATTCAGATGAAAATGGACAAAATAATAATAAATTGATTATAGATAATGTAGTAACTAATAGATATTATGAAGTGATAACAGAAGTTTATGATTTAAAATTAAATAAATGGACTGGTAGAAAAGTACAACAAATCAACCCTACAGCATCTTCAACAGAAGAAGCACATTGTCAACAAATAGCAAATGCAGGTTATAAATTAACATTTGTAAGAAGTAAATGTTCTACTGATAGAAAAGCAATAGGAGAAATAACTATTCAAAATAATACTTCAAATGCAGATGAATATCAATTTGAATTATTAAATGAAACAGGTGTAACTATTTGTAAAACAGGAGAAGGTTATTATAATTCTAAATTTACTTGTAATCAAGAAATTGAATTAGGAAAAAATTATACAGTTGTATCTAATATCCTTGATTCAAAATATAGTGTATGGAGAGATTATAAAACAACACAAAAGATAGATTTTGACTTAGATAGTGAGTATTGTTCATTAATTGTTGATAGTGGAAATACATATTCATTTACAATGAATACTAAATGTTCAGGTGATTTTAAAGCAATTGGTGATTTAAAAGTAGAAAATAAGACAAGAAAATCTTCAACAAGTATAGAAGTTAAATTGATAGATAAATCAACAGGTTCACAAGTTGATTTTAAATATAGTAATAATGAAAAAATAGTATATTTTAACGATATTTATAGTGAAAAAGATTACTTAATTCAAACTAGATTAAAAGATTCAATTTATAATGAATGGTCTTCATGGAAAGAAGAAAATTATACAACAAGAACACCTACAACTTCAGAAGTTAATTATTGTACCCCTGTTACTAATACAGGGATAGAAACTTCATTTAAGGCTTATGAACCTTCTGAAAGTTCATTTAGTTCATTTGCATCAACAAATTCAATATGTACAGAAGATCATAATCCAGAAGGAAGATTAACTATTACTGCAAAAAGTAAAAATGTTGCAGGTTATACTTACTTATTAACAACAGAAGAAGGTAAAATAATTTATACTCAATCTACTCCTATAATAAGTGATACTATAGTTATAGCAGGAATTATATCTAATAATAAATATGTATTACAATTAGGATTGATTGACCAAAAAAATGGAGAAGAATTAAAAGAAATATTTAATATTATTCCAAAACCAAATATAGATGAAATAAATTTATGTAAAGAATGGAACAATGAAGGTGTTTCTTTAGAATACTTCCCATTAAGTGGAGTAGATTCTTGTACAAATAATAACTTACCAAAAGGAAAGTTAAAAATAACAAATAAAACTTTAAATGCAAAAGATTATAGAATCTTAGTTAAAGAAAAAGTTTCAGGTCTAATTTTACATGATAATCGTGATTTAGGGAAAAATTATACAGAAATAGATAATGTAGAAGATACAACGGTATTAACAATTACATCACAATTATTAAATAAATATAATGGTAAATGGGAATCATATAAAGAAGAAGAAAAACAAGTAATAGGAACAATAGAAGCAAATAATTTGTGTTTAGAAAATATAAATGAAGGGACTAAAATATCTTATACACCAATAAAAGGTGATAATTCTTGTACAACAACAAATTTAACAAAAGGTAATTTAAAAATTACTCATAATAATACAAATATTAATGAATATAGGTTTAAAATATTTGATAAAGTAACAGGTAATCAATTAAACATAGGAAATGGTGATAGTTCTAATGACAGTGATATATTAGTGTCAAATATCATAGATAATCAAATAATAATAATAAAAACATGGTTAAAAAATCCTAAAAATGGACAATGGGAATCTGAAAAAATAGAAGAAAAACAAATATCAGCAAGTGAAGCAGATAAACTATATTGTAAAAAAATAACAAATAATAGTGTAAACACTAGTTTTGTTATTAATAAAGGTGATAATTCATGTACAGCAACAAATAGATCAAAAGGTAATTTAACAATTACACATTCATCAAGTGAAGCAACAGGGTTTGATTTTAGAGTAAAAAAAGATTCAACTAACGCTATAGTATATAGTAATACAAGTGTAGATAAAAATATAACATTAACAAATTTAAATGCAGGGGAAAGTTATACAATTACATCAAGACTTAGAAATCCAAAAACAGGAGAATGGGAATCTGAAAGATCAGAACAAGTTATAATTACAGAATCTGAATTAGATAAAGAATATTGTGCACCTTTAATTAATAGAAATGCTGAATTAACATTCTTAGCATTAAAAGGTGATGGTTCTTGTACAAATGATAATTTAGTAAAAGTTGATTTAACAATTACTCATAATAATACAAATGAATCAAAGTATAAGTTTGAAGTACAAGATAATTCAACAGGACAATATATAACAACAAAAACAAATACTTCAAATATAGAAAAAATTGAAAATTTAATAGAAAATAAAGAATATAAGATTAAATCTTGGTTATTTAATCCTAAAAATGGACAATGGGAATCACAAATAGAAAAACTTATTACAATATTACCTTCTCAAGAAGATAAAGATTATTGTACAGATGTAACAAACGATGGATTAAATATCTCTTATCTTGCATATACAGGTAATGATTCTTGTACTGCAAATCATAAATCAAAAGGTACTTTAACAATTGAAAATGTTTCAAATTCAAAATCAAATTATAGTTTTGAAGTAGTGAATAAGTCAAATAATTCAGTTGTTGGTTATCAAAATAATACTTCAAATACAATACAAGTATTAAATGTTATAGATGGTGAAACTTATATTATTAAATCTTCTTTATATAATCCTCGAACAAAAGAATTAGAAGGATATTTTGAAGAAGAATATATTGTATCTCAAACAGCAGTAGAAGAAGATTATTGTAAACCAGTTGCAAATGTAGGGTCAACATTAAGTTTTGAAGCATATATAGGTAATAATTCTTGTACTACAAATCATAAACCTATAGGTAAAATTATTATTAAAAATAATACTGATGCAGTTTCTAATTATAGATATAGATTGATAAATAAATCAACAGGTAATACAATAATATCAAAAGATAGTATAAATCAATTATTGGAATTAGATAATGTGATTACAGGGGAAAGTTATACAATTCAATCAACGTTATTTAATGATAAAACAGGGCAATGGGAATCATTAAAAGCAGAAGATATAACTATTACTGCACAACAATCAGAATTAAATTATTGTTCAGAATTAATAAATGCTGGTAATTCTATAATATATACACCATTAAAAGGTGATAAATCTTGTACTACAGATAATAAAACATTAGGTACATTTAATATTACAAATAATTCAACAACAAGTGATGGTTTTAAAGGTGAAATAAGAAATGCAAGTGGTTCATTATTAAATACTACAGATTCACAAGCAGGGCAAACAAAAAATAATACTACAGTATTAAAAGTAAAAGATGGAGAAGAACTAACTATAAAAACATGGTTAAAAAATAATAAAAATGGACAGTGGGAAGCAGGGAAAACTCAAATATATACAGTTAATGCACCTGTTGCAGATAAAGATTATTGTAAACAAATAGTAAATACATTTAGTATTAGTAGTGACGTTACAAAAAATATATTTAAAGGTGATAACTCTTGTACCACAAATCATAAATCAAAAGTTACTTTAAATATTACAAGTAAAGTATTAAATATATCTAAATATAGATATGTAGTTAAACATTCAACTACAGGAAATGTTATAAGTGATGTTGAAACTACTTCACCAACAATTACTAGTGATACAGTAATTGATGGTGAAGCATATGATATTAGTATTTATTTATTTAATAGAAAAACAAATCAATTTGAATCTAATTCGACAAAAACTATAATAATAGATGTACCACAAGGGGATAAAGATTATTGTAATGAACTATCTAATGAGGGAGTTACAACTTCATATGATATTTATGTAGGTGATAATTCTTGTACAACAGAAAATAAAAATTATGCAAAATTAACAATTAAGAATAATTCAACAAATACAAACTTATGGAAGTATCAAGTAATTGATACAACAAATAATGTTCAATTACCTATAGTTGAAACTTCTAATGGTCAATTAGCAGGTGATACTATAAATGTTGCAAAAGTGATTAGTAATAGAACATATGCAATTAAAACATGGTTATATAATAATAAAACAGGACAATGGGAGGGTTATGAACAAAATATATTTGATTTTACAGGAACAACAGATGATATAAATTATTGTAAATCATTATCAAACACAACAATATCTTATGAATATACACCATATAAAGGAACTTTATCTTGTACTGTAGATCATAAAACAAAAGGATTATTGAAAATAACAAATAATACTCAAGATATTCAAAATTACAAATTCAAAGTAACAGAAGAGAATACCCAAAAAGTTGTATATGATAGTACAACTACTACAGGTTATATGGATATTCCTAATTTAGTTAATGGTAGAACATATACAATTGTTTCAGGTTTATATAATCCTAAAAATAGTAAATGGGAAGGAACTACAACATATACACATGTAATTGAAAGTGGAGAAAATGATCAATTATATTGTGCAGCACCAACAAATGAAGGTACAACTTTAGGGTTTACTTCACAAAAAGGTGATTTATCTTGTACAGGAAATCATGAACCAAAAGGTACTTTGGTAGTTACAAATAATACAGAAAGTATGGAAAAATATAAATTTGAAGTATTTGATCAAACTACTAATGATGTTGTAAATATAGGAAATGGTGATACAGGTCAAACTTCTAATCAAATAGTAGTAAATGATTTAATACATGGTAGAACATATACAATTAAAACTAAATTATTTAACCTTAAAAATGGACAATGGGAATCAGAAGTTAGTGAGAATAAAACAATTATAGCTAATTTAGATGATATTAATTATTGTAAAGAACCTACTAATGATGGTGTTGTTGTATCAACGGTACCTTTAAGAGGTAACTTGTCTTGTACCCCTGATAATAAACCATATTTAAAAACAACAGTAATACATAATAATACTGATAGAGCAAAATATAAATATAAAGTTAAAAATAATGCAACAGGTACAATAGAAAATATAGGAAATGGTGATACAGGGATAGTAGATACACAAATAATTTTACCAAAATTAATTAATGGTCAAACATATACAATTACAACAGAATTATTCAATCCTAAAAATGGAAAATGGGAATCAGTAAAAACAGAAACAGAAACAGTAACAGCACTTGCAAGTGATGTTACTTATTGTAGTGAACCAACAAATACAGGTGTAAATGTATCTTATGTTGCAAATAGAGGGGATAGTGCATGTACTTCTTCTAATAAACCAATAGGTGTTTTATCTATATCAAATTCTTCACCAGAAGTAACAAGTTATAAATTTAAAGTAGTAAGTCAAAATACTGGAGCAGTATTAAATTATGAAAATGGTTTTGATGGTGTTGTGTCAGGAAAAATTGATTTAAGTGGTGTTATTGCAGGTGAAACTTATATAATAGATTCTACTTTGTTAAACCCAAGAACAGGTGAATGGGAATCAACAAAACAAGAAATAACAACACCAGAAGTATTGGAAGTAGATGAGAATTATTGTGCTGATATTGTAAATAATGGAGCAGAAGTAGCATATACAATAAACAAAGGAGATTACTCTTGTACAAAACTTCATGAACCAGTGGGGACAGTTAAATTAACGCATAAATCACTTATAGCAGGTGGGTATGAAATAACATTTATAAGAAAAGAAGATAGTAAATTGTTATATAAAACAGTTGGTATCTCAAAAGAAGCAGAAGTTCCAGGGGTTGTAGGAGGTAAAACTTATATAATCCAAACAAAATTATTAAATAAAAAAACAGAACAATGGGAATCACAAAAAGAACAAGAGATTGTTGTAAGTCCTGCTACACAAGAAGATAAAGATTATTGTAATGAAATAGTTAATAAAGGGGTAAATACAACATTTTTAGGAAACCAAGTTGATGGTGCCTGTACTTTAGATAATAAAATAAAAGGTACTTTAACTATTCAACATTTAACTCTAGGTCAAGATGAATATAAATATAAAGTTAAAGATACAACTTCAGGATTATATTTAAATACATCTAATGGTTTTGATGGTGTTAAAACTTCTACAATTGATATATTAGAGATTGTAGATCAAACTAATTTAGAAATAGAAACAGAAATATTTAATAGAAAAATTGGTGTTTGGGAGTCAGGAAGAATAGACCCTGTAATGATACAAGCAACAACAGAAGAAGTTAAGTTTTGTGCTCCTGTACAAAATGATGGTGTTAGTTATGTAATGGCAGCACAAACAGGACTTCCAACTAATAGATGTTTCAGTGATTATAAACCAAAAGGACAATTAACTATAACAAACATTACAGATACAAGTGAAGAAACCTACCAATATAAATTTAAAATAACAAATGTGGATAGTGATGAAGAGATATACACAACAATTACAGCTCAAAAAACAATAGTTATTCCTAATTTACAATATGGTAACACATATATGATTAGATCTTGGTTATTAAATACTAAAAATAATAAGTGGGAATCAGAAAAACAAACAATGTTAACTCCATTACCAGATAATGTATCACAAGATTTCTGTAAAAAAATAACAAATAAAGGTATTTCTTGGGAATTTACAGGAAAAAGAGGTGACTTATCTTGTACAAGTAATTATACACCAAAAGGTACATTAACATTAACTCAATTAACAGCAGAATTAACACAAGGTTTATCAGGTACTTCTTGGAAAATTATACACAAAGATTCAAATGTATTAAAAGGTTCTTTTATGTCAATAAGAGATGATTATAAAGTTGTTTCAGTAGATGATTTAATTGAAGGTGAGACTTATATAGTTAAATCAATGATTTTAGATCATATTAATGATAGTGAATGGATTGATTATCAAACAGAAATTACAGTTCCAATTAATCCAATTGATGCAGAACATTGTACTCCACTAAAGAATGAAAATGTAGAACATATATATAATACATATAGAGGACATTTATCTTGTACAAATAATTATGCAAATCTTGGAGATTTAACTATAACAAACAATACTGATGTTAATAAAGTAAGAAAATATAGATTTAAAGTTACAGATCAATTTACTGGTAGTGTGTTACTATCAGAGGATAAAACAGATAGAAATATTCTATTAAATAAAATAGAAGTAAATAAAGATTATTTAATTGAAACAGAAGTTTGGGATTACAAAAATTATGAATGGCAAGACCCAAGACAAGTAATGGTGAAACCTTTACCTTCACAAGAGGATAAAGATTATTGTGTACCAGAAGTAAATGAAGGAAATGAGTTTAGTTATACACCAAAGAAAAATGATTTATCATGTACTTTGGAATATGATGTATTGGGAACTTATGGAATTAATAATAAGACTTCATTAGCAGTAAATAAATATAAATTTATTGTAACAGATAATACAACAAATGAAGTTAAATATAATAATGAAACTTCTGCTCACCATATATATATACAAGATATGGTAGATGAAAGGAATTATACGTTAAGAACATATGTTTGGGATTATAAAAATGATACTTGGCAAGATGAAATACAACAAGTAATTGTACCTTCAGCAGATCAAGTTGACAAAAGTTATTGTGACCCAATTCAAAATAAGAGAACAACATTTGTATATGCAGGGAAGACAGGACACTATTCATGTACAAGTGATTATAAAGTAAAAGGTACTTTGGTAGTTACAAATAATACTCCTTGGCCAGCAAGATATCATCACTTTGTAGTTAAGTATCCTAATGGTTCTACATATAGTACTATGGATCATAGTTGTTATACGCTTAATTATAATACTTGTGTTGGACGTTCAACAAATTACATAACATTTAATGATATTGTAGATGGGAGTGTATATAATGTGGAAACAAAAGTATGGGATTTAAGAAATCATTCTTGGCAAGAATTAAAATCAGATCCAATAGTAATTGAGGCTTCTAAAAAAGAAAAAGCATATTGTGAAAAATTGGAAAATCAAGGAGTAAGATATTTGTTTGCTTCAAAGAAAAGTGTAGATTCATGTACAAGTGATTATAAAGTTAGAGGTGATTTAGTATTAATTAATAAAACAACTTTACAATTTGATGCAATGAGTTATAAGTTCTTTGTACAAAATGCAATAACAAAAGAGGTTATATATAATGATGATACAACTTCTTCGAAAATAACAATAACAGGAGTTGAAGAAGGTACAAAACTAATAATTAAAACATGGGTTGCTGATCTTAAAAATCATGAGTTCCAAGATGAAAGAATTACAGAAATAACAGTTGAAGCAAATGAGGAAGAACAATTATTTTGTGAAGATTTATTAAAAAACAATGGTAATAGTTTTGATTTTATACCATTTGTAGGAACAGATTCTTGTTCTACAGATTATAAAGCAAAAGGAGATGTAAGAATAAATAATAAAGATTTATCTCAAAAGAAATATAGAGTAATAGAAAAAGCAACAAATAAAATAATAATTAATGAATATATACCTACGACTGTATCATTTAGTTTAAAAACAGCAGCAGCGTCACAAGGTAGAACTTTTGAAGTAATAGATGGTGACACATATGAAATTAGTTCATATATAAAAGATAAAAAAAATAGTCAATGGAAAGATGAAAAGATAGAAATTTATATACCAGAAATTCCACAAGTTGCAAAAGATAAATGTACACAAAGTTTAAATAATAAAAGTATAAGATATGAATATATACCAAAAAAAGGAAATGATTCATGTACAAGTGATTATAAAGTAAAAGGTACAGTTAAAATAATGAATAATACTACAAGTTCTGATAGATATTACTATAAAGTAATAGATACAAAGAATTTTGAAATAGTAAAAGAAACTTATGTAAATGTTGGTGCAAATAATTCTAACTATATAACTATACCAGAAGTAGTTGATGGAACAGAATTGTTGATTGAAACAAAAATCAAAAATGATGATAAATATAAAAATAGTGAATATATAGATTACCAAAAAAAGACAATAATGATTAATGCATCAGAAATAGATAAAGAATATTGTAAAACAAAAGTATTTACAGAAGGAGTGTTATTTACATTTACACCTGCAAAAGAAGAAGGTTCATGTAATTCAAGTAAAAAAGTAAAAGGTACTTTAAAGATAACACACACTAATCCAAATTTATCAAAATACAAATATAAAATACTTAATCAATCTTCTTTTGTAAAACATATAGACGGAGAAACAACAGAACAAGAACATTCTTTTGAAGCAGAAGATGGTGATAATATAACAGTAGACACATCTGTTTTAAATACTAAAACAGGTAATTGGGAATCAAAAATAACTAATGAATATATTATTAATGCACCTACAGTAAACAAAGATTATTGTACAAAACCTTTAATAAATCAAGGTACAACACAAAAATACTTTACATATAATAATGGGGGTTCTTGTACAAAAACAGGGAAACCAAAAGGTGAATTAGTAATTAAACATTTAAATAGATTTACAAATCAATATAAAGATAGAGTTTGTGTTAATGATAACTATAGTGGGGCTTCTTCTTTTAATACAGAATATGGAACTTTAAATGTAACAACTTGGGATTCAACATATAATAGTTGTTATAGTTATTATGATAAAAAATGGCAATCATATTATCAGAGTACAGGAGGGTATAAATTCTATATTGTAAATAAAGATACTAATCAAGTTTTATATAATAAAACACATGATAGAAGACTTATAAGTACTAGAGAAGATAAACATACAGTGACAATGTCTAATTTAGTTGATGGAACAACTTTATCAATTCAAACCAGTTTATATAATTATAAAACACAACAATGGGTCGCTCAAAAAACAGAAGAAATTGTTGTAACAGCAAGCGAAGAAGCAAGAAATAGTTGTACTAATTCTGTTGTAGATCAAGGAGTAGAAGCAAGATATAGTGTTTATGTAGGTACTAATTCTTGTCCAAATGAGATTCCACAAGGGAGCTTGAATATATATAATACAACAAAAGGCGTTAATAATTTTTATTTTAAAATATTAAATAAAAATACAAATGAATTATATAAAGAATACACTGGAGCTAATAACTATATTGGTATTACAAATCTAGTTTCAGAAACAGAATTGTTAATAGAAACTAAAGTTTATAATTCATTAACACAAGAATGGACAAATGTAAAATCAACAATTTATACACCAAAAGCTACAGATTTAGAATATTCTAAATGTTTAGAAACAATTGGAAATAATGGGGTGTTATTATCATATAGTAGAACAAAATCAGGTAGTTCTGCTTGTACTGATGACTCAAAAATAATACTAACTGGAAGGTTCTCAACTAAAAATGAAAATAGTAAAGTAAAATATATAGTAAAGTCATTAGAAGGTGATATATTAAAAGAACAAATAAGAGAAATAACTGATTCAAAACAATATATAACTTATGATAATTTAATAGATGAAAAATCATATAAAATTGAAACATTTATATATGATTTTAAAACACAACAATGGAAAGATAAAAAAGAACAAACATTTACAATAACAGCAATGGAAATAAATAAAGATTATTGTAAAACTATAAAAAATGCTGGAAATAAAATAACAACAATGTGGGATACTACAACAAATTCTTGTGATGATACAATTAATGAACCAAAAGGTTTAATAACAATAGAAAATTTAACAAAGTTTAGAACATATATGTACCAATATTTGGGTTATCCATATTACTATAAAACAGAAATAATGTATGGTAAAATAAAATATATATTATATGATGGAGCAGGGGTTAAATTAGAAGAATATATTGCTGAGTCAGAAGATGGTAAATGGAGTGCTTCAAAACATAGAGAATTTAAATTTAATATTGTTTCAGGGAAAGAATATCAAGTGGAAACTTGGGTATATAATAATCATACAAATAGATATGAAGATAGAATAACAGAAGATATAACACCTATTGCACCAAATTATATAAAAGAAAGATGTAAAAAAGAAAATAATCAAGGTGTAGATATAGAAAATCTATTAGCTATAGGAAGTTATTCTTGTACAGAAACAGGAAAAAGAAAGTTGAAAATAAAAATAAGAAGTAAAAACTTAAATACAGATATTTCTAATGGGACAAAAATAGAGTTGTATGATATTGCAAATAATCTATTGGAAACACAAACTACAGAAGGGACAGTAAATCAAAAGACTTTCACAACAATTTTAGAAGAAGATACTAAATATAAAGTTGTATCATATATTAAAGATAATGGGACATTGAATTATGTTTCTCCTATAGAACAAATATATACACCATTGTTAACAGAATCAGAGAAAAAATATTGTGATAATAATTACAATAATATTGGAGTAAATTATACATATTTCGTAGAAGAAAATTGTAATGAAGATGGAACAGTAAATGTACAAGCAAGATTTAAATCTTTATCAGGTCAATACAATATACCTGGTATTCAAATGAAAATAATAAACAATAATACAAATGAAATAATAATGGATAGAAACACAATTCAAGAAAAAACTATTATTGCAAAAGAAAATGATGAATTTAAGGTAACTACTTGGTTATTTGAACCAAGAAAAGGAATATATTATGGTGAAAAAGAAGAAATATTTAAAATTGTAATACCTTCACTAGAAAAAACTATATGTAGTGGTTCAGAAATTAATCAAGGTGTAGCAGTAAATTATTATCCAAAGAAAGGTAGAGAATCTTGTACAATAGGAAATAAACCAAAAGCAACATTGGAAATAATTAATAAAACGCCAATAACAAAAGTAAATAAATATAAATTTAAAGTAACAAATAAACTAAATGGAAAAGTCATTTTTGATGGGGAATCAACAAGTTCAAAAATTACATTAAATGTAGAAGATGACGGTGAGTATGAAGTAGTTAGTGATATTTATGACCAAAGATTCAAAAAATATATTAATTCAAAAACAGAAACATTTATCAGAAATCCAAGTTCAATAGATATTCAATATTGTTATATAACTAATAGAGGTATTAGTTATACATTTGATTCTTCAACACATACATTGAAGGTAGTAGGACAATCTGAAGAAGCAATGGATATTAAGTATGAGATAACAAGTGAAAGTGGAAATTTACTATATACAGGTAAATTTTATTTTGCAGAGGAAAAAACATTTAAAGATAAGATAATAAGTGGAGAAAATATATATATAAAAACTTGGACATTTAATGCAAGAAGTTGGCAATATGAAAATGAAACGAGTCAATTAATAATATTAGAAGATACAGGAGGGGCAATAATAAATACAAATCAAATAAAAAATGAGGGAGTAAATATTAATTTCAAAATGGATAATTATTCTTGTTCAAATGGAAAAGGGACTTTATATGTAGAACATACAACTGAACCAACTATTGTGAGTATGTATTCAAATTATAGTGATTTTCCTTTAAGCTATTATAAAATAAATCTAAATGTTGGTGCAACAGAAAAATACCCTGGTTATACTTATATAGGTGACTTTAGTAATAGAGATCAATATAAAGTATATAAAAGTTTTAGTGATATACCAGAAGGTGCAGCAATATCAATAAAAACAGATATTTATGATCAAAGAAAGAATACTTGGGTATCAGCAACAAATAATTATGTAATTAATTTTAGTGCTGAAGAAAAAGCAAAATGTAATAATAGTGCTGTAGAAAATAAAGGGGTTTATTATAATTTTATACCAGTAACAAATGTAGGTTCTTGTAATGGAACAAAAAGAAAAGGTAATTTCTATTTAAGTAGTAAAACAAATAATTTAAATAATGATACAAAAATAATAAGAGCAAGAATATTAGATAAAAATAATAATGAGTTAAAATCATGGGTTACTATAAATAATAATACAACAAATATAGGTGTATATCAAGAATTTGATGAATTGTATGTTGAAACACAAATTTATAATATAGTTACAAGAAATTATGAATCAACAGTAAAAGACCAAATAACTTTAAGATTTTTAGATAAAGATGAATCAAGCAAGTATTGTGATGATATAGTTAATGAAGGTATTTCATATTACTTTAAAGGAGAAAATGAACCAAGATGTAAAGAAACAGGTGTTCCTTATGGGTATTTGAGAATTAGCAACAATACTAATAATGATTCTATGAGTAAAGTGAAATATATAATTAAAGATGCAATTACTCAAAAAGTTTTATATAATAATTATACAACAAATAATTATTTAACTATTCAAGGTGTATATGAAAATCAAAAAATAGATGTAGAAAGTTCTATTTATAACTCAAGAAAACAAGCATATGAAGTAAGTACAAAAGAACAAATTGTTGTACATGGTAATGAAGATGAAATAACATTTTGTAATGAAATAACAGAAGATAAAGGTTTTGAAGCACAGTATCAAACAATTAAGGGGGACGATTCATGTACAAGTGATAGAAAACCTTATGTATCAACTACATTTAAAACATTAACTCCTTATACTAAATCAGTTCAATGGACAATTAAAGATACTGTGACAAATAGTTATTTAACTACAAATCATATAGGTTTATCTAAAACATTAACATTAATACAAGGTAGAACTTATGAAGTAACAACAAGGATAGAAGACCCAAAAACAGCAGAATATGTAAAAACACCTACTAGTTCATTACTAAATGTTCCAAGTGTAAATGAAGATTTAATTTATTGTGGAAAACAGATAGTAAACCAAGGTACTACAGTGAAATTTAAAATTAATACAGGAGTAAATAGATGTAAAAATGAAACAACACCATATGGTTCAGCAGTAATAACACATAAATCAGAAGAAATAGAAAATATGAAAACAAGTTGGGTTGTAAAAAGAGAAGACGGTAGTGTTTTATATAGTAAAACAAATTCAAATTTAATAATAGAAATACCAGGTTTATATAAAGGTGAAAAAATTATAGTTAAAACAAAAAATTGGGATTATAAAATAAATCAATGGGTAAATGAAGTAACAGAAGAATATATAATGTCAGCAACAGTAAATGAAATAGAAAATTGTAAATTACCGACTAATAAAAATACAATATCGCAATATATGGTACAAAAAGGTGATAATTCTTGTACAGAAACATTATTACCAAAAGGTGATTTAAAAATTAAACATTTAAATGAAGGTATTTCAAATTATAAATATCAAGTGACAAACACAACAAAAAATGAAACAATTTTTAATTCAAGTTCAACTAGTTCACAAATAATATTGTCTAATCAAGCAATAAATAATAATTATGAAATAAAAACTTGGATTTATTCTGAATCAAATGATACCTGGATTGGTGGAACTACACAATATATAGTTAGTTCAGCAACAACAGAGGAATTAAATGAATGTAAGAAAGATATAATAAATGAAGGAACTTCAATGGCATTTACAGTTTACCAAGGAGATAGTTCATGTACAACAGATTATAAAAGAAAAGGTGAAATACAAATAACTAACTTAACAAGTAATATACAAACTTATAAATATATAATAAAAGATAAAGAAACAGGAACATTGTTATATGAGGGAGCAATAAATTATAATAATACAAAAATATCAAATTTATATGATGGACAAATAATAGAAGTAACAACATATCTATTAAACTTTAGAACAGGGTTATATGTATCTAAGAAAATAGAAGAACATGTGGTAAGTGCAACACAAGAAGAAAAAGATTATTGTAATAATAATCAAATAAATAAAAATGTAACAACATATTTAATACCTTATAGAGGTGATAATTCATGTACTAAGGATTTTGAACCAAAAGGTTATATTGCAATAACAAATGAAAGTGAAAATGTAAAAATAATGAAATTATCTGTATATGATAAAACTAATAGTAAATCAATATATGAAGGTACAGTAGATAAAATGGAAAATATATTCTCAGGTATCGCGGAAGGTACAGAGATTGAAATAAAGACTGCGATTTGGGAATATAAATCAAGACAATACATAGATGAAAAAACAAAAATTGTTTTTGCTAATTTTACAGAAGAAGATAAAACATATTGTACTTCACCAAGTATTACAAATACTGGTGTAATAACAGTTTATACACCTTATTTAGAAGATAATTCATGTACAACAGATTATAAAAGAAAAGCAAAATTAACAATTACACATAACAATGTAGGTGAAGCAAGATATAAATATTATATAGTAGATAAAACAACTAATGTAGTTTTAAAAGATATAGATCAACAAAGTAATATTATAACTACAGAAGTAATAGAAGACCATGAAATTTCTATTAAGAGTTTAATTTATAATAGAAAAATAGGTCAATACATAGAAGAAAAAGAAGATATAATAACAGTAGATATGACAGAGGAAGAAACTTTATATTGTACTACACCATATGTAAATCAAAATACAGTAGTTGAAGATTATGTTGTACAAAAAGGGAATAATTCATGTACAACAGAGTATAAGAATAAAGGTACATTAGATATTGTTCATAATAATCAAGATATGCAAAAATATAAATATATCATAGTAAATAAAGATACAAATGTATTGATAGCTTCTAGAGAAAGTACAAATAGGAATCAACTGGTTGCTGATATAGTTGAAGGTACAAATGTACTTATTAGAACTTTTGTATATGATAATAGAAATAGTACTTGGGTGGATATGAAAGAAGTTGAATATTTAACTACTTCAACTGAAAAACAAAAAGAATATTGTAGAAAACCAGTTATAACTGATATAGTAATAGCACCTTATAATGCATATCAAGGTGATGGTTCTTGTACAACAAGTCATAAACCAAAAGGTCCAGTGAAAGTTTCAGTGATAGAAGAAGAAGGGGAAGCATATGATAAATATAAATGGAAAGTTTATAAAGAATTAGATGGAGGAGTATTATTTGATAAAGAAACAAATAATGGTGAATTATACCCATTAGATGAAGTAGAATTTGATGTTCCATACATTGTTGAAGGGTTTATATATGATTATAAGACAGGAGAATATACTGATAAGTTCTTTAAGAAATTTGAAGCAAGTTCTACACAAGAAGAAAAAGATTATTGTCAACCACCTGTAAATGAAGGGATTAGATTTGCATATAATAGAATGACGCAAAAGTTAAGAATTGAAAACAAAACTTTAAATATTGGTAATTATAAGTTTAAAGTGGTTGCTTTAAGTACAAATACAGTTGTGTTAGATGAAATATCGCCTAAAAACTTTACGGAAATAACACAAATATTAGAGAATGAAGAATTTAATGTTACAACTCAAATATATGATATAAAATCAGAATCATGGGTAGGTCCAAAATTAGAAACAATAAAAACATTATTTAAAAAAGATGTATATACAGTAGCAATTAATAATAAACAAAAAAGACCATTACATAAATATGGTTCATTTGATTTACAAATAATATCTTCAAATACAGAGATTCAAGAAAGTATTTTAAATATAGATATTAGAAATAGTAAAAATGAAAAATGTTTAATAGATGATATGGGTACAAATAGATGTTATATAATTAAAACAGTAATAGATGAAAGAACAATAAAATATACAGTTTATGGTGAAAATGATACATATAAATATAATATATCAACAGATTTCCCTGAAGATTATTATATGGAAAACCCAACAGGTGAAACAAAGATTTATATATTAAATGAAATATTTATCAAAAATTTCTTAGAAGAAACTCAAAGAACAGCATACTGGAGTAATATTGTTGGTGTAGATGAAGCATACAATGCAGGGTTTACTGGTTTAGGAGTTCAAGTAGCTATTATTGGTGAAGGACTTAATTTAGAACATATTGATTTAGATGGACAAATAAATATAACACTTGGTGGTGATGTAGATTATAAAGAAAAATTAATAGGTATGAATAGAACAAATGGAATTGATAAGGGTCTTGTTGGTACTGTATCAATGGATGTTGACGGAAACTATTTTAATACTAAAGGTACAGCTCATGCAACAATAATTGCAGGTACAAAAGATGGTATTGGGACTCATGGGGTTGCTTATAATTCAAAATTAATTCAATATAAAATAAACAAAGAGGATGGAATATATGATAAAATATGGGGGTATGATAGATTAATTAATGATATTAATTCTGGAAATAATATACCTGTTGCAGACCTAACAACAATAAGTTATGATCAAATAGAAATAAATACAGAATTAAGAACAAAAATTAATACAATTCTTGATATAGGTACAACTTTAATTACAGGTGTAGGAGATAAAGGATTAGAATGTACAAACTTTGGTGATTGTAATGATACTGCATTTAATATATTATATAATAATGATATATCTGCTAAAGATGGAGGGGTTATAATTGTAGGTTCTTTAAATGAAGATACAACAGGTATATCAGATACTTCAAATAGAGCAGGTATCTTTAAAAATAACTTCTTATTAGCACCTGGAGCTAATATTTATACATCAACAAAAGAAGGATTAGGGTATGTGTCTGGGACTGAGTTCTCTGCTTCAATAGTATCAGGTGTTTATGCATTGATGAAAGAAAAATATCCTAATAAGACAGGTAAAGAAATAGTTCAAATAATGTTTGATAATGCAAAAGATATGGGAGAAGTAGGTATTGATAGTACTTATGGTTATGGACAATTAGATGTTAAAAAGGTATTTAATCCTACGGGTGAATTATCAAGTGTCTCATTATCTTCAAATGGTTCAATGAGAAAAGGTAGAAAAATAGAAAGTCAAGAATTTAAAACAACAAATAGAATACTATCTAATAGTATTAAAAATGTAACACTTCCAGTGTTAGATGAATATGGGCGATTATTTAATAAAAATGCAATAGAGTAAAAATAAATAGAATAAGAAAGAATATTCTTTCTTATTCTACTGTTACAGATTTAGCAAGATTTCTTGGCATATCTATATCTTTATCTAATCTTTTTGCAAGTTCAATAGATAATAATTGCATACAAACTAACATTTCAAAAAAGTCTAACATATAGTGGTTTGTTTCATTGATTTTAATAAAATCATCCGCTAATTCAAAATCTTCAGAAGAAATAGAACAAATAGTACTATCTCTTGCACTTAATTCTTCAACATTTGATTTGATTTTATCATATTGAATGTTTTTAGACATTAAAGCAATAGTAAATAATTCTGGATCTGCTAATGCAATAGGTCCATGTTTCATTTCACCAGCAGGGTAACCTTCAGCATGTAAATATGTTATTTCTTTTAATTTTAAAGCACCTTCAAGAGCTAATGGATAAAAGACATCTCTACCTATAAAGAAAAATCCATGTCCATGTAAATATCGTTTAGATAGTCTTTTACATTTTTCATGAATATTTTTATCAACAATTAATGATTTTGATACTTTTTTAATATTATCAATTTCTACAATTAATTTTGAAGGAGGAATGGTACCTTTTTCTTGACCTATTTGTAATGAAATCATCCAAAGAACTAAAACTTGTGTACTAAAAGCCTTCGTTGAAGCAACACCTTTTTCAATTCCTGCCCTTGTTAAAATAGTCTTTTCTGAAATTTGTGTCATACTTGAATTATTAGTATTACAAATAGTTAAAGTTTTTTGTCCAAACTTAGAACACATCTTTAAGCTTTCTAAAGTGTCAGCAGTTTCACCACTTTGACTAATAGAAATGAAAAGATTTTTTTTATCTAAGAAAGGTTCTCTATATCTATATTCACTACCATATTCAACATTACATTTTATTTTAGAATTTCTTTCAATTAAATAAGACGCAACTAAAGCAGAATGATAACTTGTACCACAAGCACAAATAGTTACTTCATTGATATCTTTAAAAAAGTTTTCACCTAATTCTTCAAAAAAGATTTTATTATCAAGTATTCTACCACTAATAGTATCCTTGATAATATTAGTTTGTTCATGTATTTCTTTTTCAGTAAAAGTATCATAACCATCTTTTTGTGTATCTATTTTTGATTGAGAGATATTATCATTTTTAAAATCAATAATAATATTGTCTTTTTCAATATAAATACTTTTAGAACATACAAAACCAATTTCATGGTCCAAACAATGATGTATAGAATCACAATGTTCAATTAATGCTGATTCAGAAGAAGAAAAATATTTATCATTGTCTTTTATACCAATAATTAATGGAGACCCATTTTTAGAAAAAAAGATTTTATCTTTTTCTGAATTATTAATTAATAAAATAGAATAAGAACCTTCAAGTTGATTTATAGTATTTTTAAAAGCAACAAATGGTTCTTTATATTTTTTTAAAAGTTCTTCAAATAAATGAACAATAACTTCTGTATCAGTTTGACTATTAAAAAAATAACCCTTTTTTTCAAGTTCTTTTTTTAAAGAAATATAATTTTCAATAATTCCATTATGAACTATTTGTGTATTTTTTCCACTATGTGGATGTGTATTTTCTAAAGTTGGTTTTCCATGTGTTGCCCAACGTGTATGACCAATACCAATATTAAAAGATTTTACTTCTTCAGTTTTTGGTATTTTTTTTAATAAATTTTGTAATTTTCCTACAGATTTAAAAGTACTAAAAGATTTATTATGTAAAATAGTAATACCAGAAGAGTCATAACCTCTATACTCCATTTCTTTTAAACCGTTTAATAAAAACTCTTTTGTAGGTTTGTAACCTAAATGACCTACTATTCCACACATATAAAATCCTTTTTAAGTATTAAGTAAACCAATTACTTGTTTTTTATCATTAACAACAATCAAATTATGTATTTTTTTATTTTTCATATCACTTAATGCAATATCTAATTTTGTATTATTTAAGACACAATGAGGGTTGGAACTCATTATATCAAGAGCAATGAAATCAAATCTTTGTTTATATTTGTTACTTGATAAACTTCTTCTTAAATCACTATCTGTAATTATCCCTTCCAATTTACCTTCTTCATCAACAACAATACAACAACCTGATTGTCCAGAAGTAATGGTATTAACTATTTCAATGAAAGGAGATTTTTTTGCAACAAATGGTAAACTTTCAGTTTTCATATAATCATCAACATTACTTAATAATTTTTTTCCAAGAGCACCACCAGGATGATACATTGCAAAATCTTCACTTTTAAAGTTTTTTAATGTCATTAATATACCAGAGATAATATCTCCCATAGCCATAGTTGTTGTTGTGGAAGCAAAAGGTGCAAGTCCAAGAGGACAACCTTCTTCTTTGATTGAAATGTTTAAAATACCTTTACTATTAATAGCCAAAGTTGAATTAACATTACCTGTCATTGCAAAAAAAGAAATATTTCTTTTAAGTAGTGGTTTAATTAAACTAGTTATTTCAGAACTTTCACCAGAATTAGAAATTAAAATTAAATTATCTTCAGGTTGTATCATTCCAAGGTCACCATGAAATGCTTCAGCAGGGTGTACAAAGAAAGCAGGTGTTCCAGTTGAAGCTAAAGTAGCAGATATTTTTTTACCAACATGTCCACTTTTACCGATACCACATAAAATCACTTTACCTTTTGTGTTACATAATTCATAACATATCTGAAAAAATTCTTCTGAAATGTTTTTTTGTAAGTTTAAAATAGATTGACTTTCAATGTTTAATATATCTTGAACAATATTAAATAATTCATTTTTGGTTTTTTTTTCAACAATCATTATATCTCCATTTAGTTGTTTGGAGAATTATATCATCATTGAAAAGAAAAAAAGTTAATTATTAAATAATTCACGAGCCTTATCTAAATCTTCTTGTGTATCAATACCTATACTTTCAGTATTTGTTTCTATTAATTTTATATCAAAACCATTTTCTAAAATTCTTAATTGTTCAAGTTTTTCAGTATTCTCTAAAATTGTTTGTTTCATTTGTGAATATTTAATAAGAAAATCTCTTTTATAACCATATATACCTATATGTTTATAATAATTAACATCAGATTTAGACAAACAATAAGTATCATTTAATATAGAATCAATATTATCTCTATCTAATGGAAGAATAGACCTACTGAAATAAATAGCTTTATCTAAATTGTTATTGATAACTTTAACTACATTAGGATTTTTTAAATCTTTTATATCCTTTATTTGTTTTTTTACTGTTATAATGTTATTATCAGAACTAATTAAATTATCAATTAATTCTGAAATTAAATTAGGACAAATAAATGGTTCATCACCTTGAACATTAATGATATTATCATATTTTTCAGACTTTAAAGCAACTTCTGCAATTCTATCTGTTCCAGATTCATGTTTATCAGTTATAACTACATTAGGCGTAAATTTTAAACAATGATCATATACAGTACCTGAATCCGTAGCAATGATAATTTTATCAACATTTTTAACTTTTGAAACTTGTTCAAAGACTCTTTGGATTACACTTTTACCTGATAAGTCAGATAATACTTTTCCTTGTAGTCTAGAAGAATTGTATCTTGCTGGAATAATAATGCAAGTTTTTTGATTTAGATTTCCCATTTTAACTCCTGTATTTGTTTGATATCATTAATAGTTTTTTTTAAATTATTTAAATCTAACATATTAGGACCATCACTAAGAGCAATGCTTGGGTCAAAATGTGTTTCAAAGAAATAACCATCTACTCCAACTACTGCTGCTGCTTTTGCTAAAGAAGGTACAATTTTAGCATTACCACCTGTTGTTGTTCCAGTACTTGGAACTTGTGCTGAATGTGTTGCATCAAATATTACTGGTGAATATTCATTCATTTTAATTATATTTTTGTAATCAACAACTAAATTTTGTCCATTTAGAGTTCCTCTTTCACATAACCATACATTATATTTTTCAGAAAGTTCTTTATAAATATCTTTTTCTGGAACTAAATCAGTTAAACCTCTGGTGTGAATAACTTTATTTAATGGGTGAAGCATGTTTTCTGCTTGTAAAAATTGTGCTTTTTTAATATTAATAATACAATTGGTTTTAGCAGCTTCAACTAATAGATCAGTTTGTCTACATAAAAAAGCAGGTATTTGTAATATATCACAAACTTCACTTGCAGGTTTTGCTTGATTACTTTCATGTATGTCAGTAATTATATTTAAATTAAAGGTGTCTTTTACTTCTTGAAGTATTTTAAGACCTTCTTCAATACCAGGACCTCTAAAACTATTAATAGAACTTCTATTGGCTTTATCAAAACTTGCTTTGAAATAAAAATCAATATTTTTATCCTCGTCATATTGTTTTAAATTTTCTGCTATTTTCATAACAATATCTCTTGATTCAATCACACATGGACCTGCTAATAATTTCATTATTTATACCCTTTTATTTTTTTAATAAAATATTTTTTTATTTTTTTCTTGAAATGTAATGTTCTAAAATAATAAATTAAATTAGTTAACATAAAATCAACTTTAACAACAGAGTCAAGTCTTTTGTCTATATTTGGACAAGTTCTTTCAAAAGTGTTATCATATAATTTAATAACATTTTGCCAACTTTTTAAAGAAAAAAAAGTCTTTTCTTTAATATCTTTTTTAATTTTAGGAAGATTGTTGACTATATAATTGATAGTATTTATATCAGATTCAATATCATTGTCATTAAGTAAAAATATCCCTTTAGAATTATTTAAGTCTTTTATCATACCAACATTTCTAGTTAAAATAGGTGTTGTTGTGGCAAGTGCTTCAGGAACAGAAGCAGGACCACCTTCATAATTACTTGTAATAAGTAAAAAATGTAAATCTTTATAAACAAGATTAATTTTAGAATAAGGTATATTTTCAAAAAGATTACATTCAAACCCTAAGTTTTTAATATCAATTTGAAGATTTTGTCTATTATTACCTAATAATGTAACTTTATATTTATCAATAGGTAATTTAGATAGTATATTTAAAAGATATGGTTCACCTTTTACTAATCTTTCATAGTAACTTGAGAAAAACCCAATATTGATTTTTTCAACATTAGTTGATATTATATTTTCTTTTAATAATTTTTTATTATAACCATGTGGAATTATTACAGTGTTATTTATTCCAATATTTTTTAAATATTTTAATTGATCACTATTCAAACAAGTAATTATTTTTGATTCTTTATATCTTTCAATAAATAATTTAGAATCTAAAGTATTACAAGTTTCATTTAAATCATGATGAACAGTAACAACACTATTCGGTTTTAATTTTTTCTCTAAATGTGGTCGGAAATAATAATAAACATCTGCATTATCAACAGGTTCAATACTTCTAAAACATTTATGTTCTGAATAATTAAAAAAATATTTATAAATATCATCAAAAATCTTACTTTTTACATTTGAAGACATTACAAAATTAATATACATTAATCAACTTTAATACTATGGAATAATTTAATAATGTTTGTTATATTTTCTTGTAATAATAAATTATCATTACCATGTTGTTCTGTTTCTTTTTTATTTAATAATAAACAAAATTTTCTTTTTTGTGACATAGATTTTAAGAAGTCTACTACAGCTTTATTATCAGAATAATAATTGTTATATTCAATATAAATGTGAGGAATATTTTTTTTTCTATGAATTAATAAATCTAAATCAATAAAATCTTTCCCAATTCCTGTTATGTGTTTTTCCCAATTTCTATATTCATGTGTTTTTGTAGAACTAAAATTAATTTGTGGGTCACCTACTATAACTCCTTTACTTTCAAGGTTTAAACCATAATATAATGCTGCATAACCGCCCATAGAAGTACCAATTGTAAACATGTCTTTAGAAGTTAGATTGTTTATACTAAGAAAAGTTTTTATTAATGAAAAATAAGTACCAGATAAAGGTAATTCATCAGTACCTAAATAATAATTTTTATCTTCATCTTTAAAAAATACATAAACAATATCAGATTCCCATTTTTGTGTTTCATCCCAATATCTACTGTATCTATCATATTTATCATTACCCATAGAAGAAAAACTAAAAATTATTCTTTTTGGATTTTTTGAAGGGTAGTAAAGGACATCTCTATCTCTTATTTTCATACTATATTTATTTCTAATATATGTTTTATCAAAAGGTTTATTTTCTATTTTTATATTTAATATAAAATGTTTATTCATAACTTTCTTTAAAAAGTCATTTTTAAGGTTTATTTCTAAATCATGTTTTTCTTTTAACAAAGTAATAACTTTGTCTTTGATTACAGAGAATTCTAATTCAAATGATTCAAAATCAAAAGTAGGGGTTATGGTTATATCTTCTTGATTAATATATTCAACAATTATATTTAATAAATCATTTGATTTCAAAATTATATCTCCTTAAAATTTTTATAAGGTAAATATGGAAACAATAATGATTTTTTTTCACAATTAAATAAATTAACATTATTAGTTTGTAATTCATTATAAGCATTCCTAATATTAGATAGTTGAACAGAAGTAAAAGAGTCAAATTCTTGAACTTCTGTTTCTTTATAAAATCTTGGATTATCACCAGAATATCTTAAGTCAACACCTAATAAATAAATATTTTTTGCCCCTAAATAATAAGCAAGTTGAATAGCAAGCATTGTTGTTGTACAACCAAAGTAATAACCTTTATTTAGATCAAAAGAAAAACCATTTTTTCCAAGAGTTTCTATATAATAAGTATCATTTGAAATCATTTTATCATCAACTTTTTTTAAGGCTGATTTAAAGATTCTTTTTGTTTTATGGTTTAACATTTCTGTTGCCATTTTTCTTTTTTCTGGATGATTTATAAATCTTAAATCACTTACAACATAATAATCAGAAACAAAACCAAATTCTTTTTCCAATAATGGATTTGCATTCATACCAATAACTATTTTCCCCTTTAATTTTCTTAAATCATGTGATTTAACTGAAGGAGCATTTGCTAAAATATATATATCTTTATCTATTTCGCAAGATTTTAAACTTTGTATTTTTTTAATCATTGTTAATTACCTCGTTGTAAATGTTAATATAATGGTTTGTTAGTTTTTCAATATTTAAATGTTTTGAATAATAATCAAAACTTTTTTGTTGATAATCCCTAATAAGGTTTTTATCATTAACTAATTTTAATAATTCAGTTTTACAACCATCTAATGATAATTTAAAAAATGGTACTTCATCATCAGAGTTAACCATATTTTTTAATGTTAAATTAGAAAAAAAATCAGAATTATTAATAGTTACATTACCACAAGCAAGTGATTCAAGTGAAACTTGATGGTAAGAACCTGTAATTATTTCATCAATACTTATGTGTGATTTTCTTCTTATTTGAAATAATTCATAAGGTTTTACATTTGAAATTAATTTTAATTCAATAATATCAAGTTTATGTAATGATTTTAATATTTCTTCTAATTCAGGAGCAGTTTTATCATTCCATCTTCCACCAGTTCTACTATGTGAAGGGCTAAATAAAACAACAGGTATTTCATCATCTTTTATTAAATTAACAGAAGGTTTATCTAAAACAAGATTAGGAACCATAGTGTATTTTGGAAATAATCTTGTATGATATTGACCTACAACACATTTTTTATCATACTTAATTTTACTTTCATTTCCATATTCAACAAATAAAGGACCTTCTCTTAGCGGGGAGTGTATCTGTAAAATAAATTTACAACTTGATTTTACATTATTTAATAAAATATCTTCTTGTTCTAAAGATAAAAAATTATGTACATGAATTATATCTGCATCACTAATTAATTGTAATGATAGTTCTTTTAAATTTTGAAAATTAATAGAGTTAGCACTAAATAAATTATTTAACTTATTAGGATAATCAGAAAAAATAATACAATTGGAAGTATAAGTATCAGAAAATTGATTTAAAGAATGACTTATTTTTTGTGGTGAAGCAACTAACGGTGTTGGTGAAATATGTAATATGTTATATTTTTTCAAAGAAAACTCCTTCTTTTAAACAATGTAATAATAGTTCTTTAAAATCTTTTTGTGTTTTAGATTTAAATATTTGATCTTTATATAAAGAATATATGTTTTCTTTTAATAAAAAGTTATTAATAATTGTATCTTCATCCAAAATTATATCTTCAAAGTTTGTATAATTTTTCAATTTATAATTTAAATCAATTAAACCATTTATTTTTGTCATTTCATTATATTTATCTAAATTATCTAAATTATCAGTATTACATAGAACAGGTATAAAAACATTAGAATCAATTTTATAGCTTGTATCTATTAAGACTGTTTTAAAAACATTTATAAAACTTTGACTATTTGAAAAAGATACAATTCTAGGTATATTGGAGATATATGAAGTATTTAATTTATCAAAATAAATCAATACATCAATTTCTTTTTTATAATTAGTGATAAAATCTAAAGATTCTTTATTATCTACAATGTAAATAAGTTTAAGATTAGGGTTTGAATTTTTTAAAAGGATTGATTCTATTGAAAGTGGGTTTAATTCTACAATGTTTCTAAAGTCTTGTAATTTATTACTTCTTAATATTTGATTTTCTTTAAATAAAGTATATATTTCTGATTCAGAATAAACTATATCTTCATTATTTATAGTTTTATTTATTAAAAAATATAAACTTTTATCTTTAAAAGAAATAAAGTTTCTATTTTTTAATATTAAATTAATATAAGGTTTGTGTATTAATAAACCTTGTTTTTCTTCTCTATACATAAACAATGTGGAAAAGCCATTAGTACTATTTTTAACTTGTTTATCTATATAATCAAATATTAATTTGTTGTTATTTATTTGAATAGAACCTATAATACTTGGTTCTTGTTTAAAAGGTTTAATAAATGAAGAATTATCAGTTATAGAATTACCTTTAATATTTATGGGAGATTTGTTTAAAGATATTTTATTAAAAAGTTTAGAATCTTTGAAAAAAAGTTTAGGATCTCTAATTAATTTTTTAGTTTTTTTAATTAATTTTTGTTGAACCATTAAGTTTCCTTTGAGTATTTTTGATAAGTTTACCTAAAATACACAAATAAAAAATTAAATATTTACTAATACACCTGCACTAACAGCTAATTGATAAAGTATCTGTGTAATATCTTTAACTATTTGGAAATTTTTACTATCAACTTTAGATAAAACAATAATACTATCACCAGGTTCTAAAAATTGTGAATCAGAAAAATAATTATCATTAGTAATGGTTTGTTTAAAAACTTCACCATTTAATTTAATAACTAAAATTTCATCTTGTAAAGCGTCCTCACTAAGACCACCACATTTTTTAATATATTCTTCTATAGACATATTTTTAACATAAGAGATAGAAGAAGGTAATTTAACTGAACCAGATATATTAATAATATTACTTACTTTTGGAATATATATAACATCATTGTGCTCTAAAATTAAATTATTTAAATCACTTTCTTTTGAAATAATTACCTTACCTTTTGTTTCTACTGAACGCGCTCTTTTTATAAATTCCAAAATAGTTTTAGTCTCTGTTTGTCTAATGTTCGCTTCATCAACAGTAGCAGAACCATATTTTAATATTTTTCTTTCTAAATCATCTAAATTCTTATTTAAAAACTCTTTTTGTTTAAGAGCAACAGATTTTCTGTATAAAATAATATCATTTCTAGCAGATATTTTAGAATAATTAATACTTTTAAGAATATTATTTAATGAATTACCTTTTGGTAATATTAAAGTATTTGAATTTAAATGTTCTCCTGAAATATTAATTTTAATATCTTTACTAATATTATCAATCAAAAAAGTTAACTTATCTTTATTTTTCAAAGTAAAATCATTATTAAAAATAGATATAGTATTAGTAGCAACTTTATTGTTTTGAACTCTTTCAACTAATACTTTTGATGTGTCTATATTTATTTGTAAGTATTTTTTTAAATCATTTAATAAAATACTTTCTTTAATTTCAATTCTAGTGGGAGTTTCTAAACTACCTTTTGCAATAATGTAATTGTCTAAAGGTTTTACATTTATAACATCACCATCTTTAAATTGAAAAAATGATAACTCACCTTTTTGTAAAAAGTTATATAGATCTAATTTTTTAATAATTTTATTGTTTCTAACAATACTTATATTTCTATAAGAACCATTAGAATGGATACCTTTAGATTTGTCTATAAAATGTAATATAGTGTCATTACTGAAACCTTGGTATAATCCTGGTTTATTAACGTTACCTGAAACAAATATATTAATAGGTGTATAAGAATCAATATTTACATAAAAATCAATATTATTATTATATTTGTTGTTAAATATTTTTTGAATATTTTCTTGTAAATTCTGATATTTTGTTCCAGCTAATTTAATAGTTCCAACTTCAGGAATAAATAAAATACCATTAGAATCAATAGTTAATTTAATATCTTTGTTTATTGAACCCCACATTTTTAAATTAATTATATCACCAGCATTTAAATAATAATTTTCATTGTATTTCATTAATTTATTTTGAATAAAATTACCTGAAAACAAGTTTTCACCATATATTTTATAATCAATTTGATTCGCAGAAGAATAACTGAATAACAAAGAGATTATTAGTAAGTATTTTTTCATATTAAGTCCTTTTATATTTTTCTATCTTTAATAATACCTAGTATCATAGAAATAATACTATATACTATTAATAAAATTAACCATAAACTAATTAATTCATATAATTTATTTGGTTTACTGTAAGAATCAGCGATAGTTGGTAATGAGATTTTCTGTATAACTTTATTAATTTTATTAACTTCTGTTTTAGTTGTTTGTAATATTAATAATGATTTAGAATATAACTCCTGGTTTATATTAATTATATTTTTTAAATTATTATATTCAATAAGTTTTTGATTTAAAGAAGAAGTGTTTGAACCAGTTAATTTTGAATTTAATTTTACTAAAGAACTATTTAATGATTTAAGTTCACTAATTAAATTTTTTATTTCAATAGAATTAGTATTGTGAAAAATAAGTAATTTTTTTAATGTTAATTCTTTTTTAATAATAGAAGACTCTAAAGTATTAATATTTTGAACAATGTTAATAGAATTATTTGAAGGGTCAAGAATTTTATTTTTGTCTTGATAATCTTTTAGTTTTTGAATAGAATTATCTAGTTTATTTTTAATTTTTTTAGATTCTAACTCAACAAATTTTAATTGTTTTTTATTCAATTCAGAATTTAATTCATTTAACTTTGATTCTACTAAAGATAAAATGCTTGTTAATATTTTTTGTGATTTAGCTTTGTCTAAATGATAAAATGAAATATTAATAATACCAGATACTTCTTCAAATGAAAAAGATATTCTTGAATAAAAGAGTTCCAATATATCTTCAAAACTATTGAAATCCATTATTCTTTGTATAAAATCTAAATTATTACTTTTATAGTGAAGAACTAAATTAATTTCTTTATTTAATTTTTCAAATAATTCTTTAGAATATATATAGTTTTCAATAATTTTAATATCTTCAATTTTTGAACTATTACCTCCAAGTAAACCACTCATAACAGAGATGTTTGGACTACTATCTAACTTATTAACCATAATTGAAGTTTCAGAAACATATAAATTACTTTTGATAAATAAAATATAAAAAGAAAAGAAAACCCCAAAGGATAAAAATATTAAATTTAAACGTTTTTTTGATAGCACTGTATTGCCTCCTCTATATTGTCAAAATATGTAATGTCACCATTGTTGATATATATACCAACATCACATATCTCTCTTAATGTATCCATTGAATGACTAACTAATATAGCCTTGGATTTTTTTATTTTATCTCTTAACATATCTTTAGATTTTTTTTGAAATCTTTGGTCACCAACAGATAAAGTTTCATCAATTATCATGTAATCAAAATCAAAAAATAAAGATAAACCAAAACTTAACCTTGATTTCATACCACTTGAGTATAATTTAATTGGCATGTTAAAATAATCACCAATCTCAGCAAAATCTTCAACAAAAGAAATTGCTTTTTTTAATTGTTTATTCTTCAAACCATATATTCTACAAACAAATTTAACATTTTCACGTCCAGTCATTGAACCTTGAAAACCATTACCTAACCCCATTGGCCAAGAAAATGTACAATTACTTTCAATTTTTCCTTTGTTTGGAAAATCAATTTGACCTAACATTCTTAATAATGTAGATTTTCCTGCACCATTTGGACCTAATATACCTATATTTTTTTCACTAGGAATACATATATTAACATTGTTCAGAATATATTTATATGTTTTTTTTGTTTTAAAATATTTTGTTACATTTTTTAAAATAATCATGATGAAATAATCCTTTCTTCATGTTTTCTATATAGATATAAACCTAATATTAATGGTACAACAGTCCAATAAAAAATATATTCAAAGTCCACATGATTTGTATTTAAAGATTTAAAATAAAAACCATGAATTAGTTCCATGAAATGAACTAATGGATTGTATAAAATTACTTCTTGTAACTTTGGTGGTAAACTTTCAACAGAATACATAATAGCTGATATAAATAATAAAGGTGATAATAAAATATTCATTACCTTTGCATATATTTCATATAATTCAGATAGAATAGAACTCAAAAAACCAATAGAAAAACCAAAAACAATTAACCAACCTAAAGATAAAATAGTAAATAAAAAATTATCTATAGATAAATCAAAACCAAAAAACCAACCAATAAATAAAAAAATAAAAATAGTAGAAATAGATATAAGTACTTCTAAAAACAACCTAGTTAATAAAGTGTGATAAGGTCTTACTCTTTGATATAAAAATAAAGCTTTATTTGCAGAAAATGCAGTTAAACTTTTATTAACAATATTTTTCCATAGAAAAAAAGAAAGGAATCCAATAGCAAGAAAAACAGTAAAGTCCAAATGTAACATACTATTTGAAGAAACTATTTTTTTTAGACCTGCAAAAATGATAATCATTAACATAGCATCAAAAATTCCCCAAAAGTATCCAAATTGCTTTGAACCAAATCTAGTTTGTATTTCTCTATACAATAAACCAACAATAACATGGTAATCAATATTTTTATTTTTAACTCTCATTAACGTCATTTTATCTAAATAAAAAATAAAATAGGTTGTTTATATAAAAAAAAATGAACTATATAATATTTAATTATTAATTTTTTTTTTATAATAGTGTTAAATATAGAATTAAGGAAGTTAATTATGATTTTAAAAAACATTATTTTAAGTTTAATTTTAATTACAAGTATAATAACAAATACAAAGGCTTTAGATGGAGAAGAAAATCTTAATCCACCAGAATATAAAGATTTATTAATTGTAGAAGAAATAATACATAAAGGTTTTGTAGATAAATATGATATTAACACAAAAGATTTAACTATGACAAATAATCAAATAAAGTCAAGTGGTTATTATTATTATTTACATGAAACAACAACAGATTTAAAGTATAAATCAGGATGGGTGACAGATACAAGTTATACATTTAAAAATCTTCCAGAAGGTAACTACTTAATGGTAGCTTATTTAAAAGACCATACAGATAAAGTATTGTCTTATAGAATAAATAAACAATTAATTGCAGAAGAAATAATACATAAAGGTTTTATAGATAAATATGATATTAACACAAAAGATTTAACTATGACTAATAATCAAATAAAGTCAAGTGCTTATTATTATTATTTACATGAAACAACAACAGATTTAAAGTATAAATCAGGATGGGTGACAGATACAAGTTATACATTTAAAAATCTTCCAGAAGGTAATTACTTAATGGTAGCTTATTTAAAAGACCATACAGATAAAGTATTGTCTTATAGAATAAATAAACAATTAATTGCAGAAGAAATAATACATAAAGGTTTTATAGATAAATATGATATTAACACAAAAG